>Ga0126337_10000835_pt1 | contig 17122 bp, 11 predicted proteins | sample DipCmetagenome_FD_92527 | JGI IMG/M metagenome (GOLD analysis project Ga0126337, IMG submission 92527) | Coral microbial communities from La Bocana,Puerto Morelos, Mexico - Diploria C A metagenome | ecosystem: Host-associated > Invertebrates > Cnidaria > Coral | place: La Bocana,Puerto Morelos... | reverse complement strand
ATTTCAAAACTCCCCAAATATCACTCGCCGCGGCGGCTCGTGATATTTTGGTGAATTTTGAAATATCACTCGCGGTATTTATCCCAAATACCCCTAGAAACCGTGCTATTTCCTATACAAACCATGTCGGTCCCACGACCTCTCATTGGGCAAGCTAGCGAGTGTAATGCTGCGATATATCAATCCCAGATTAGCTACATAAGAGTACAGACTAGCACCAGTGTGTGTATATATACTTGAATCATTCATTTCAATTTCATTTTGGTATTAGTTGCGCTTCTTCCTTGTAGGCCAGGGGCTTCAAATAAAAATAACAATATTTATTTCAAAGAGCATAACAAAAAAGGGCATAATTTGGAAAAAGGAGCATAATTTTAACATAATTTGGCCAGAAAAAGGATAATATGCTACCAGCATGATACTGCTGTTTTACCAGCTCAATCTATAAAAGTCTAGCTATAACCCACGGCTGCATGTCACTGTCAACATATTAATAATGGTAATAAGACTGAGTGGAGTCCAGTTCCGTCTGCGAAGCAGGAGTCCGATTTTTTAATCACGAGTATGATTCTCTGTACATCAGACTTTACTGTTGACTCGATTACGGGCCGCTGTTTGGGAAAATGAAAACATGGACCATTTCTTCGCCAAACCTTGCCGCCAGAGCTAAACAGTTGTCTGTTGGAACAGGCGTTATAAGTGAAATAATCAGGGTAGTCATGCATGTATGGAATATAAAAACACGACTGTTCTATACATTATTCATCAAATCGAAGACAACCTGTCTGTTCTTAATTAAACAATTAATTAAATTATTGTCCCTGGGAGTAGGGTTGATTATGGTAGTCGTAATAGAGTTGGAATGGGTGAACAGGATTTGACTACAAGGGAGAGATTGAAACTGTGCTACAGTTGTTCCGATTTCATTTTTATTCGTTTCAAGTCTTTCTGTATGATTTCGTCCGTCGAGATTATGGGAAGTTCGAGAGAGGAACAAAACGACACCCCTATCCTAACTCCACATTCAGAGAAACAAGCTGTACCTTACTGTTTGCAAATGCTTGTTTTTGAAGCATTGTTATAATCACTCACGCGGGAGTGGGGGAGGGGGGGGGGCAGGCCTAAGAAGGGGCGGCAAGGGAGGGGAAGGGGGGGGAAAGTGTGATCTCTATCGATAGTAAAATGTAACATGTTTTTTTTTAGTTAGGGAGGCAAACGGTCAAAGGACAAATTGGCATCCAATTGGGTTCTGTTTAATTTAGCTTTATGATTTCAAGCTATGTACGTATTAAAAGATAAAACTCCTAACTAAAGTACCAGAATATAAAGAATAAAAAAGAACTAGAGAGGTGACAAAACGTGAAAACGCAGTCATCATTATAACAAAACGTTTGAATGAAATAATAACAATCGATAAATACATTTGCAGAAATGTGCAAAAACACAAGTTCTTCTACTGTAGGCTAGCTATGGCCTTTGAGCGATCATCAGGTAGTCTGTCTCGATGCCATTTACCACGGAGGGATAGTAAGACACACCACCAGCTTGGGATGCAAATGTTTGAGCGGGTGATCGCTTGAAGCAAACTGCATCACTGCATTAGCATTGGACTCCTTTTTGGCTTTCAGCATAAGTCCATAATTAGGCTGCTTTCTGATTTGCCAGTTCCTTACCGCGTGCTGAATATCTAGCTCTATCCATCGCTGCGCATTTCCTGGTTGGAGGAATACACTCTCTGCCAGCCTGTTTGAACACAATTAAAACGAAGGAATTTTCTTGACTTGACTAAAAATAGAGTGTGTGTCGAAGAACTAACGGCTGATACTTGTCCTGCGGAAATTTGCTGTTCTTTGAACAAATATTTGCCCCAAGTATGCTAGTTTTGGGAACATCAAATTTTCAAGGAGCAACTAGCAGACCGATAGTTCCGAGACTAACGATTTAATAATAATAATAATAATAATAATAATAATAATAATAATAATAATAATAAAATATTTATATAGCGCCAATATCCTAAAAGTTCAAAAGCGCTTTACAGTTTGAAATATTAAAAACACTTGAAAAATATTAGAAAATTGTAAAATAAGAAAGAAATAAGATATAATATAAAATAAGAAATGCCTTAAGACTAATAAAATAAAAATAAAAAATGTCGCTAAAAAGTTATAGAAATTAAATGCTTTTTTAAAAAGGAACGTTTTTAGTTTATGTTTAAAAAGGGACACTGAGGAGCTGTTCTTGATGTCAGACGGAAGAGTGTTCCAGAGTGTAGGAGCTGCTGATTTCAATCTTTTTCAGTCGTATGTAACGAGCACCCTTGGTTCATAGGATTTTTAGTATTTTCTAAAAAGGAAAAAATGCTTCTAAAATAACGACACTAACAAATAAAGGTTTTGTTTGAAAAAAAATAAAACCTGGGCGGCTTGTTAACGATTTAGATTGCGCGATTCAGTTGATTTCTATTCCTCAAGGTATACAGAAAAAAGAAATCCTACTGCATTTAAAAGAAATGAAAACACGTGTGATACAAGAACTGAATGGAAAAACAGACTGCCGGTATTTGAAATTATACATACCTATTGTTTGCTACATCTTTTCCTATTCCTAGGTAATCTTGATGCCAGGGTATCACGCTGGTGGTATTCCCTGGATACCAGTCCGTACTTATGATCTGATAAACCTCTAAGGAATTCGAAGGCGACCTTGCTGCTTCATCTTCCACAGGGCTGACTCCAAAGTCCATGAGGAAAAGGTACAACTTAGCAGAATGAACGATCGCACGTCGTGTAATCTTCTTTGTATCGAAAGAGATCAGAAAACGCTTCTTAGGTTCTCCCTTTTTCTTGCCTGCTTGCATGTATTCGCTATTTGGTTCGTTGTTGTAGGCGTCGGCAATAGTAATGTGCTGAACGGCTTCAAACGTTAAAGGGAAATCGCTTGGATGTCTCCCTAGAGGGGCATAAAACAGCGCTCCCTGTTAGCATTTACAACGTTAAAGGGGTTTTCCGTTGCGATAGTAGCAAATGGCCATGACAATGGTAATAGTAATAAAATCCAAAAATAGAATAGAATCGCGACGTTTTCTCGTGTGTCGTTGTCACAACTTACCAATGTCGCATTGTGTCTGTGGTTTTGTTTGAGAAAGTGTCGATTTAAGAGCCCTTAATCCTCGAGAGACTGAAAAGCAAGCCAAACAAGAGAAATGTGGATCACTGATGACCAATTAACTTGTTTTTTTATTATTCCTTAACGAAAACTTGATTGGAAAAGAAATTTTAAAAATACTCACTAGGTTTCTCTATACTAGCACACAAAAATCGGAAGCGATAATCAGCACAGATCTCGCTGTCTCTCGCTTGTTCGCTGTTTCTACAATACACTCCAACTCGTTCTTTACAGTGGATCACCTGGCCTGTCTGCTCAGTTGACGAGCCATCTGCATGCTGGCACTCTATATCCATCACGGAGCTGGGACACATGTCACCAGCTATGGATACAGCCCAGCTACCTGTGGGTTTCCTTACGGTATATGCCCAGTCAGACCACGTTCCAACTGCTAAACAAAGCAATAAAGTATATTAAACCTTCTTGGCACAACTTCAGTATAAAAACTTGTTTTAAATCATTTTTCATACCACACATATGACTCTGTTTTCAGAGCTAAATCTAAAATAATAATCAGTCTTCCAAAAAAAAGGCAGCTGTTCAGGTGGTTAACGGTATCCACTTGATAAATCACTAACTAGTTGATAGCGTGGTTTGCTTTTCCACACTTATTATGTACTCAACCAAATATCTTGCAAATAGAGGTTATAGAGTGCAATAAGGAAAGTTGCTATGGAAACACCGGGGAAGGGCCAAATTTGAATACCAAGTTTTGAAAATGCTGACAGTCGGTTTTTTTGTGTCAAAACAAAACATCGTTAAACAACCTAAAGAATGCAAAAAATTTAACCACGTGGAAAGCTACACAAACCTGGTTAAATGTCTGGCAAACACGGGCAACGGAAAGAAAATTAAACCAACAACTCGAAGAATACCAGCGTGAACGGTTCTTTTTACCTTGCCATAATTGAAAATCCTAAAGCAAGTGTCTGGCTCAAAAATCAGCAGTGGCTCGGTGTAAACAACATCGACAAAATAAGGAAGAGGATTATTTAGAACACACCTCTGGAATTAAGCAAGAAGAAAATGAAGAAACACAGAGCCGTACGATTTAAGAGACAGTCGACTACGATGAAGGGAATGTGAACAAACAGCAACAGCTTTCAAGCATTATCAGCATGCGCATGACTCGCTGTTCAGCAGTTTCCAGCAGATCTCCGGGTCTACTAACTTGGTCTTTTCCTGCAAAGACTTCAAAGTGTGAGCAGGAGAACACAAGCGGCCGTGCTTTCACCGTGAACAACGTTCACAACTGTTCAGCCACACTTAACGTAGTTCAAGGTAGTCCAGTGAAGTACTGAGGCTGATTGAGATTGGATAATTGAAAACAGATTTGTGGACTTACAGCTTCTAAAAACTGGAAATATAGGTTTTGAGAAATTTTCTGAGTTTTTCAAAAACTCTCAAAAACCTCAAGTTTGATTTACCTGTCACATAATTATTTTTCTGATTGGTTCAAATAAAGCATGTTAGCATTTTCGAAACAATTGAAGCGTTTTTGGAGTAATTTTGTTGAGAGTGAAATAAAAAAAAATCGTATGAACTTGCTTGTACGTTTTGTGATTTATGTTCACTCTTGATGCTTTGAAAGTTCTCTTGCAAATTGAACTCGCCTACGGCTACTGCAAATTTTAGAACTTTCAAAACATCACTCGCGCCCAAAAGTCACGAAATGCACTTGAGTTCATACGATTTCCTATTATCTTCTAAATAGTGATATTTTTAAGCAGCCGAATAGCGTTACCCATCCCTTGAACGACCACTTTAAAGTTGAATTTATATTCTTCTTCCAACAGTACGTTGAGTGGTGTCATATTTCTAGGCTTAGCTGTGAAGGACATTTTATCATTTCGCTGGTAACAGTCTATTCTTTGTTATTTTCATAATAATAATAGGATGAAAACAAAATCTTACGTGTTCCAGTAGGAGAGGGTTGATTTTGCTTCCATTGACTCAGGTCCATGCCAGGAATCTGACTGCACTCAACGCGTTTCAGTTCATCTGTGGCGGCAACGAAAGCATCTTGCTGAATTGATACGATGCCGAACACGTTGTCGCATAGCACTCGCGATAGTGAAGTTTTGATTATCTCGTCAAACTGCTCTTCGGTAAAAACGCCTTTATTTTCAAACCAAAAGCGATCACCATCGCGCAGCCGACGAAATTGCTCATTTATAATACAGTGCAAAGTAGGACCAACTATTGCCCCAGGGAGCGAGTCTTCAGCCAAACCCGCTACCCACAGGTCGGCATATTCCACATCTTCATATAAGTCATGAAGAATCTGTCGCGATGTAGCGTTTGTGATTTCGTAACTTGTTTCTTGAAAGATGTCCGCATGGGAAAGATTGCACTCGCGTCTCCACGCACCGTAGCCTGGGAGACCATGGTCGCGACCTCGTTGTATATTTAACGCCGCTAAATCAAACCCGTGCTCTGATTCAGGCTGCTGGAAGAGGTGCTTTGTTAGTCCTGCAGCCATCTCACGGTTTGTACCTTGTGATTCGTTGGCTAGCAGTCCAAGGAGCACGGGTTCAATGCCTTCTCTCAGGATCAGCTTGTTATTGAAAAACGCTTTGATAAGCGGCACATCTGGGGCAACAGGGTCAAAGTTAGCATCAAGCATTGCAAATTTTGGTCTGACCATGCTATGACCGAATCTAAATGCTGACGTCGCAAAGGCGTTAAGGACACCGGGGTGTACATTGGTGTATCCGTGATAAGGCGGTAAGGCGTGGTCGCCTAATATCTTTGGCAAATAGTGGTTATATGTGATGTGTTGAAGCATACCTCCCACGATTTTCCTAGTTTCTTGAAATACTGTCTCTGCATCCCAGTGTTTGTTGATTTGGTGGAGAATGTCTGCTATTCTGTTGTGTTCTCTGACCCATAAGGTGTGCATGGCTACAAGTGCAATCTGTTCGTTGACTCTGAAGTCGCCGGCGTTAAAACAACCACCAAACAGTTGGCAAAGATTCAAAGGAGGCTTGAAAGGTGACTCAACGAAAGGCAGAAGGTATCTCGGCCGTGTTATTTTCAAATAACCTTTCTTTGCTGCAGGAGAAAAAGCAAACCGGTCCGCTGTTTCAAAGGAATGCTAATCTCTTAACTAATTAAATAAATGGACTAAATCGTGAAAACCTAGCTGGCGTAACCAAGATGATGATTATAATAATGGCGTCATTTGTAAATCATGTGACGTCATCATTCCCAGTAAAGACATACTATAATCCTCATTACCATAGCTTTAATTCTCGAGGAGTGACATTCAGGAGAAGGCGCTAAAAGTCCCTTCCCCCTACCTATCCGCCAGCACAATCCCCGGTCCCAGAAAACCCCTCAAATAGCCCAATTTGAATTCTTGGCTTGAACATGACGTCATTGGCGGCCATGTTGGTGTACTGAACAATAGCAAAAAAGTCTTTTGGGAATTTGGCGCTATTATTTTGCTAAAAAAGCGAGCTACGTTTTCCTTTTCTTTTGTACACCATGATGGCCGTCTGATCACGTGAGTGCAAACCAAGAATAGGGTAAGTTCACATAATGTTTATTCTCTAAAATAAAAATTGGTTCTTTCTTCACTGTTCTCCGTAACATCAACAATTTAAAAATACCTCAACAGTTGCACCAGAAGACTAGCATAAAGCTGGTTAATCATTATTTTTGTATCAAACAGAGTCTGTGTCTTTAACTTTGTGTGGCGAACAACAACCCGCCTGGACACACCGCGAATGATAAATGAATCCATGATTTAGAAGGTCTGAATGAATGTGATGTAATCAATCTCAGTTGGCAGTCGGAACTATCAGTTGAAACTATCAGAACTATCAGTTGAAACTTCAGTCCATTTCTCAGCTATCAGCAATTAAGATCCATCAAATAGTTTCGTTCGCGCGCGACACGTGAATGACTATTCCCTAATCATTTTCAAAACTGTGCGTGTTGCGAAAAATATTTGAAAGATAATAAACAAAAATATGCTCGGACATTTGTCCTTGGACATTATCTGTTCCAAGAAGCTCTCGCTCTCGCATCTCGGACCAGATAACGTCCGTGGACAAATATTCTAGCATATTTCCGCGGAAATGGAGGCTACTGTTTATATATTGCAGATCTGAGATCTTAGCTTTCCGTTTTTCTAAACTCGTCATTTCTCAGATGGCAGTTACAGTGAGAACGCTCAAAACCACGATCACGATTAGATATAATGTCCAAGATTAGTCTGCGTAGCTTGGCGGTTTAAGCCATTTTAGCGTGCTGAGTAAGCGACGAGAGAGAGCTGAAGCCGCGAGGAGCCTGGGAGAGAGACAACTGAGACGCGCGGCTTCGTCGCTGCAGTTTTCCGTTTCGTAAACGGTCGATGCCATCTTTTAACTATCAACGAATTTTTCTCCACTAAATTAGAGAAAAAAGTAAATTTGTAAGTTCCCACCCAGTATTGAGACCGTATCCGCCGTCATTTGTTTCTAACATCCCTTTTCTGACCACTACACTACCAGGTTAAACCGCCAAACCTCCGCAAAATTTAATTATAAAACGTTACTCTCCCACAAATATTTATGATAAAGTTGCAACAAACATCAAATAAAAGCTAACCGAAAGCAAACCAGTCTGAATATATATCTAAAAATAAACACTTGGTGAGTGCGTTTAACTCCATCAACAAATTATAACCAGTTTCTACCTTGTCCAGGCCTAAGCTAAAACAGATATGGCTTCGTCCATTTTGAAAGGGGTGGTTACCAATGACGGCATCGACCGCTAAAAATGGCATGGACCGTTTACGGAAATCAGCTTCGCCTTTCATCTACGCGACTTTGCAACTTTGTGCTCTCGCGCTCAAATTGCTTAAAAATTGCTTAAACCACCAAGCTACACAGGCTAGTTTAAGATTGACATTTTTGACAATTTGAAAACGCTAAATACCCTTGCTAACATGACCTATAGTCAAGTGTTTCGGTTCGAGAGCCCTCACTATAAGAAATTTGATCAGAATTCGATTTAATTAAACCCCATCGAGTCCTGATCTTTTATTTGCATGCAACAGAAAATGATAGTATGAAAAGTTAAAATATTCCGAGGCTCTTATAACTCAATACTTACAATCATGATCCCTAAGAGTTTCAGCTACATCGCTACTGGAACCATATATTTGCGATCCATCGATAAATGAAGTGATAGTATTCAGTTGTTCACGGGTCGCTACGTTTTCACTATCAGTTTGGCAGGCTGCCGCTGACCTTGTGAACATAGTACACTCAGAGCCGTCTGGGTACAAGATGGGAAAGCAAGGAGGCTCGTAATCTTCAGGTGAACCATCACAACTAAAAACAAAGCATAATCAATGTAGGTTATTCATATGGAGACGTGTTTTTGTTTTCCCGAATTTTTGAGGGAAAATTTAGATGGAAATGGATAATTAAATTCCGGAGAAGACTAAAAGAAAGCCATTAACGGTGTATTGTCTTCAAAGACTAAAAATTATTTAACTAATTAGCTCGCGCGCGCAAACAACTGCAAATTTCCAAATAACAATTCAGTCCGATTTTCTTGAAGTGCGAAATTTAATAATATGTTGAAATACAATTGAAAAGCGTAATTTCCGTTTATTTCAGTTGGAATTCTCCCTGTTTTAATTTTGCCGGGGATTTGAACTTGTTCGTCAAATCAACCTAATCACTCGAATTGAAAAAACGACGGACGTAAAGAGCTCGTTTTGTACTAACAACTAAAACTAAACTAAAGCGAGAAAAGAAAACTAGCAGCTTTTAAATATGAATAAATTAATGTTGAGGCGTGTCCCTAGGGGCTGCACGGGGGCACGCCACATTACGAGACTTCGGTCCTCGCTGTTTCTTTGTTAACACTCCCTTAACGGTTATTTGGATCGGGATCAGTAAAATCCAAAATCATTCGGATCATGGCGCATCAAAGGAACCGATTAATCCACTATGTTCACGTATTAACTGGTTATTAACGTATTAACTGGTGAGGTACTATTGTTACTGATTTTGATCCGGATTATCCCATAGCAGGGCACTCTTAGTGCACGGTTTGCACTTTCAGACAGGGTTCAAGTAATTGCTTGAGAGCACACTAGTACCCTCTGGATCGCCGGTTTTCAATAATAGAACATAAAATCTCTGTTCCATTGATCTCGGCTGTGGAAAAAAATTATCTCGATGTTGATTCCATCTAGTCTATTCACAGACGTTTATCTTTTTGCTACGACTTATTTTTCTTTGAGCGCGCTAGGTATGCGTGCGCGAAGCGCTCTTCAAAGCTTGCGATCTCAAAGAACAGAAAGAGTGTGTGAACAGATTAACTGCATCAAATCTAAGGTGTTGTTCGATTGAACTCGACTAAAATTCACAGATGTAAACACCTACTTTGGCAAGAAGCATTTCTCTCCACCTTCACTTTCTGCTGTGAAAGAGATGTCGTGATCTAAGAACTGTCCCCACTGCATCATCATGTGAGAATACTGATATTTGTTTCCCCTGGCTTCTGTGGTGTGAATTAGAAACTCTTTGCTTACGCGGTGCGGCGAAGGTAGCTCTGGTGCGAACGGCTGATCAGGAAATCCCGCGGGATCTGAGAGGCCGTTTACGTCATAGTAAAGTGGGTCTAACATCCGGGTAAATGGAGTGTTTGCCGCACCCCATAGAGGGTTGTCCAGATTGTTGCAGGTGCCATCAAATGTTCGGTAGTGTGAATGGTATTCAGTGTCTGAACAGTCAGCTCCAGGCAAAGAACAGTTTAGTTCTTTTATTATGTCAGATAATTTCGTGGCTGAAGCGACAGAACTTGGTCCCAGTCTCACCGACACTGCACCTGATCGGGCCCGGTTATCTGAATATAAAGGAAATCAGAAGTGATATATTGTGGTTTTCCGGAAAAGCTAGAAGCCGCTTTCTTTTCCCTTTAACTGTATTTTAAATGGCAGGTATCTAGGGTGGGAGTAAACATTTCTTGGGAGGTCAACATAAGGTAATTCCACTGAAATAGAACATGCACCGAGATTTTGTCAAACTTTGCCTATTGATTGTTTATATTATAGGAACTTAAATTTTGAAATAAAAATGAAGGGTCCCCAGGTTCGTTAAGGAGCAACAGCACCTTGTTTGTACCCAATAAATCCTTATAATATTTTAGCACCATGATTATAGTCACGATTACTTGCTTAATTCACGTTTCCCACGATTGCTTCTTGTTCTACACTGAGAATTGGGCCATATTTATTTTACATCGAGAAATTTATTATTCAATTCAAAACATCAGAAAAAAATATAGGTCACCACACTCGTTTTCGAAGAAATGACGATTTAACTTCTATGGCGGGGTCCAGCCGTAAAGAAAAAGCCGCCATTTTCTAATGCGCGCGCGCTAATCATGTGTGAGATTGTGCGCAGTAGGGGATGCGCAGTGCAATACTGGGGAATTAACTTAATTAGGTGCCAGACAACACACAAGGATCAGACAAGCAGCGATCTAACAACATACCCTAAGAAAGGCAGTTTTTTATAGCCTAGTTCAGTGCCGAGCTGATTTTTTTAGGAATTTATACGAGAATCAAAATTGATAGCTTCGAGTGATGTTTTGGGTTAATCACACAGAGAATCGTGAAAGCAGGTTCAAATTCCGAGAGCGTGCTTATCAATTACTAGCACGTGTCGATCACCAATCATATTGTGCAGGCAATCAGCTACTTGGCTACTTTTAACAAATTAATGGGTAAACAATCTCCCCTTGCCTCCGACCACAATGGCCTACAACGTAAGACAGATTTGCAATAGGAAACCTCTTCTTGAGGTTCCCACCGCTCTGGTACGCAGTGTATCAGTCAATTCAATTGCTTGGGTGGGATCGAATATCAATTAAGTACAGCATGGTACGTGTTAGTAGCAAGAAATGAAATGCATTATCGCGTTACTGAGCATTTTCATTACTTCTTAAAAACACTCACCGATCAGTTCATCTGCCATTTCACGTTTAATTTCTCTAATGATCTTGCTAAATTTTAAGTCTGCTTGAGACATTCTCTGTGCTTCTGGGGTTGGTCGCCGAAATATGCGATGCAAGGAAAACTCCGCTTGACCTCTTGGTAATTTTGGTTGACCGAGAGAAGAACCATTTCCTTGGGAACGCAACCGCTCAGACCTCTCCGTGAAGGAAGACTTATTCTTAACAGCCTCCAGTGATGATTTCACGTACTCATTACCAGCGTACTCTGGTACAACGACAACTGATACCTGAGTTGACGCAAACACATTTGGAATGCCTTGAACTCTGGCAATAACCTGAAACACCAAGCTGGTGGGTTTTCCATCTAATACGAGTTCTGATAGATCCCTGGTGATTTTGAGGGAGCCTCTCGAGGGATGAAGACTGAAGAACGGATTTCTGTAGAAGGGGTCTACTGACTGCACTCTGTATCGTACGATTGAATTTGTGACACTTTTGCTTTTCACAGCCTTCAAATGTAATATGGTTTGTCCAACGAGCATGTTGTAAGGGATAATGACCGAATAAATAGGACTGGGAAATTTTAAACCTCGCTCAGCTTCTGGCTGGGTTTTCTTCTGCTGTGTGGCAGTAACTCTTATTACAACCGTGGCATAACCGGAAATGATATCATTATAGCGCGCCTCCACTTTCAGGCGATAAAGGGTTGTTTTTTTGAGTTTACGACGAATAGAAATTGTACCTGGAGGAAAACAAAATAAACCAATTAGGAAAGCAAAAGTAAAAGCTGTAGATAATAGGTTAGCTGATAACCTAGTGATCTTTATCATGTTCTTACAATGAGAAATCGAGTTTAAATTGCAGGGTGTGAAAACCGCGCGTTATGTGGGACTTCTATCCATTGATAGACTCCAAGCGTAAATAGCCAATCAGATTACGAGTTTGACAAAAGTCAGCATCATGTAGTAGTCACAAATAATTCGCGGACAGGGCTGTTTGATTTCGTTATAAGCAAGGTTATGAACAGTTTTCTCTTGATAAAACTTAGCTAACTAAAGAACAAAGTTCCCAAATAATTTGCAAATACCTGTGACGGAGTCCACGTCAAAGAATGCGGTTTTAGCATTGTAACGCTTGTTGTTCACAGAAGCGATGTAGTAATGGACTGGACGGTTGGATTTTCCAGCACTGGCACGAACTGTAACAATAGACGTACCAATTGGGGCTGTGACTTCAACCGATGCACGATAACGCTTCTTGGAGAAGGAGATCAAGATGTTTTCTGAAATAAAAATCAACAAGACATTTCGTCAGTTGTAACTGAGCATGAACTTAATTAACGATTACATTATAACCGACTAGTATGCGCAGACGTAGGTTTGAATTCTGCTAGGGACACGAAGTTGTTCTATCATTGCAGAGTGAAGTGTCGAAAGCCGCTTGTGGCTTATGTACCTCTTTCTATCATTGTTTCTAAGACTTTCCTGGTTAAAATAGTTAATATCATGTTCTACTTTCGTTTCAGTTGGAAATACATTCGAATGGATTAAAAAAAAAAACATTCTTTAGACTCTCAAAACGTTCAAACTGAAGAAAACGGGCTGCAATAAGAAGTCATCAAAGTTTAGCTGCTACAGATTAGAGCGAAAACAATGCTTACCGATGCATCTTTTCCCATTAGGTACAAGACGAAACCCTGATCGACAACTGCATCTGAAACTTCCTGGAGAATTCACACAGCCATGGTGACAGCCTCCATTGGCCTGCTCCGAGCATTCATCAATATCTAATACAAAGAACTGAACTATCAGTATTTATTTACATAACTTCACCACGACTAAAGAGTGAAGCCGCTGAAAATCGAGTTAGTCAAACATTTACCCGTGAGATCAATGAACTATTCTTACATACTAGTCTCCGCTACCTGTTAATTAAAAGTGTTCATTAGAATAAAATGTGATTGTTTACTTTGATGAATGTTCAATGTTCTTCACTTTTGCACTTAGATCTATAGACGCTTGATGGTTCATCCACTCTGTGAAGACAGCAAAGACGCCATTTTGTCTCATACAAGGATATTAAACCACAGTGTGATCCTATTTCCGTCGATAGGTGATCTATAATGACACGTATTGTAGGGTTTGAAAATACATGACAACTTACAAGAAAAATGATATCGTTGCCGTATCATGCTTAATTGTTGAATCAAACGGCATACACTATTTTTCTGTCAATTCCTTTCTTCTCAGGTCTCACATGAGTGGTGCGGCGTTTTAAACGAATCTCAAGTCACTGGGTGTTTGGGAATCCGCAGGAGCTAGTTTTTGATACTTTCCAAAAAAGAATACGCAGCAAATGTTGTTTTATTGTGAGCGGACAAACGAACAATCTGTAAAGGACTTACCCTCCGCCCCATACCACGCCCTAAAACCTTTCCGGCCACCAGACCTAGACTTGAAGCGCACCCACATCTCATTACTAGGGGAACTAACGTTGCTCGGCTTCTGATTGCCACAGAACGCAACTGAATCTTCACTGTTTCTAAAAACATTAAAATCACTAAATCTCTGTGTTCGAGTGCTGACCAGCACATACTCGTCTCTGCAGGCTGTTGTCCTGGCCACGTCAAAACGTGGGTCAAAATGAATATGAATTCGGTACCCCGTGTTCACACTGATCCGCCATATGCAAGTTTGAAGTGGACTGTAGTCTTTGGGATAGCCAGGTGATTCTATAGTACCAGATTGCCCTGTCGCTTGATAAATTCGACGCTGACATTTTCCTGCGGTGAGCAAAATATATATTTAAAGTTACGACAATTACAAAGTGAAAATCTTTGTTAACGACAGAGTAACAAACTGAAGTAAACTGCGAGATTGAAACACACGCCCTTGTTTCGAAAAAACGTCGGGGTTGGGGTTATTGCACACTCGGCCCTGTAGACACCATGTTATTGGTCGCCAAGGTGTGCTATTTGTTGCCTATGATAACAAAACATTGATTGCACTTCAAAAAGGTGGAAGGTAGACTCAGAATGTAACAATGCATTTGGTTGTCAACGGGAGCTGTGCACTAAATGCTAAAATATTATTTAGGTATTATTTTGCTAAATTTTATGTTCTTTTTCTTTAATTAATCTCAATTAAAAGGGGAACGGAAGGCGAAAACCCAATTTTTTAAAAGTCGTTCATACGAAAGCACATGATACGCCGTAATCAAATCACTATGTTTTAGGATGTGAACTCAGTTATCTTTTAACCTGATTGTAACAGCAAAAAGCTCCATGACAGAGAAATTTGAACGTCCGCCATTTTGGAAGCCATATTAAAGGCTTGGGCACATAGCATGACGTCACTGCGCACGTGGGGAAAAGCGCGAATTTCGAGAGAACATCAACTCCAAAATGGTCGCATGCGCTGTAGTTGGCTGCTCAAACAGAACGCCTAGAGATTCCAAAAGAGGGATAAGTTTTCATCGACTGCCCTTAAAAAATAAGCCACTTCTTGAGGAGTGGCAAGAGCGTAGTAAACGGGCAAATTTGCCCAAACCTAGCCAGAGTCACATCTGCTCGGAGAACTTTGAGAAGGAGTGTTTCAAAAGTTGCTGTAGCCTCGATCTCTGGCCCGCCAGAAAACATAAACGCGAGTTGAACGAAGACGCTGTCCCGACAATATTTCCAGCAGAAGGCTTGGATAAATCTCACAGCTGGCAAATTATTTGTGACCATTTGTGTACATAAGCTTACATGTTATTGAGTTCTTTTGGTGCTCTCATTCCGCGCACTTGACACAAACCCACAATAGCGGTCTCTAGGACTTTCCTTTGTAAACAAATCGTTTGAAAGAGTGTGCTGTGTTATGCATCTAGGAGTCGGTTGATCTGAACCGAAATAATATTAACAGGTTATATCGCAACCTGGCATTTCGCTGCCATTTGAGTCTGCAACGCACGCCACAACAAAATAAGAAATGGATCAGATAAATCAAACAACCTTTTTCTTTCCATCAAGTCTATGGCTTTTTATTAACTTCCTAGTGCCAAAATGATTAACATCAGCTGAATACAAAAGTATCATTCACCTGAAATTTTATTTATGGCTTTCTTGATCTCCTTGCAGCATAAACATTCTTTTTCTTGCAGCCCTTCCCAGTTTGTACAACACTCGCATACGCACCACGATGTATTTCCCCTTCGGCGCTCATCTTGACTCTCGTGAACGTCGTCTTCCTCCGACTCCGAACTGTCTCGCATGGGTTCAAAAGAGCAAGGCTCGATCTCAGCCATAATCCAAGCAATCCAAGCAGCATTTTCGACACGATTCTTCGCAAAATTTTGTTGCCTGAACAAAAGCATGTGCGGAGTGACGTCACAACATGGCGGCGGGCATTCCTTTTATGGAAGAAACCGGAAGGAAAGATGTCCAAAATAGCGGACGATCAATTTGGAAAAATAACCACGGATTTTGAACTCTTTTCGTCACTTTTGCAAGGCCAAATTTATCTTTTCTTGATTTTTGCTTCAAATCTAAACTATTTCAATAGTTTTAAGCTTCCGTATAAAGTACGACTCCTAGCCTTCGGTTCTCCACTGGTCTCGTTATAACAAATCATAATTTCAAGGACCTTTGCTATTAATAAACAGCTCGCGTGTGCCTTTGCGATTTATTTTTTTATTTACAGCCAACGTAAATATATAAACCTGCGATATATAAATCTCCATGGAATGCAAAGGGGCAAGTCTTGTGCGATATAAATCTCAGGTGAGTGGTATTTATCCCACATAAGCAATATAAATACAAGAGAAAATCATAAATAGCAAATCTGCGATCATATAAAATCGCGAATTTCTTTGATACTCTAGATTAAAATCATACCGAAACGAATATTGATTCTATTCTCAGCTTTCGCGGGAAACCAAGATCACATGAACGATGTTCGAAGGAAAGGAAACGGGGAGGGGGGGGGGGGTTACTCTCCAATAAGGGATATATAGGTATGTGTCGCCCCAAGGGGAATGTTTTGTTAGCCGCTATGGTCAGAAATAGGGTATCGGTTTTGGTCATTTTGGTCCAAAAAGAGTATTGTTTTTCTACAATTGAATTCGATTTTTTTTAAGAAGCTTCCGTTTTTCATTACTATCGATAAGGCGAACAATAAAAAGACTTCAAATTGCCTTTGGTCTGAACTAGCTAACAAATTATGAGACAGGTCTGACGCAGGGTATTAATCGGGACCCCACATCTGGTACCAAATAGGGTAGGGCTAGGGACAATCACAGGATTTTGGGAAGCAGATCGCACACCAACCACCCGATCAATACAATAATATCGATCCACGATTATAGTATCCTGAGAAATTCAAGCCACATCAGGGGCACCACTAGCCCATCACTGGAAGCGTGCGACTACCATATATTCCTATCACGACGTTTTCACAGACCGATCTATTTTTGAATGTAGCGCAAACTGATTCAGTTCAGACTCCCGCAGTGTATAAGGTATAATTGCGAATTACTAAACATAAAATTTAGCAAAATAATAACATTTTTATACTTGGCGCCCCATACACAGGGGCACGACAATTTAAGGATCCAACTGCAAAGTACTCAAATGCTACATTTGTTTTGTTTTAATACCTCGAAAGATCTGCGGGTTGCTGTGTTGACTGGCTGTTTTAAGTCGTTCGTTCCGTTAGTTAAATTGTTTTCTTTTTTGTTTACTTCATTCATTTAATTTCTTTCACTTTTACTTGTTCTCTTCGTCCTTCCCTCCGTATATTCGTTCGTTCTTTCGTTTGTTTGTTTGTTTGTTTAATCGTTTGTTCGTTCGTTCGTTCGTTCGTTCGTTTGTTTGTTTGTTTCTTCGTCTGTTCGTTCGTTCGTTCGTTCGTTCGTTCGTTCGTTCGTTCGTTCGTTCGTTCGTTCGTTCGTTCGTTCGTTCGTTCGTTCGTTCGTTCGTTCGTTCGATTGTTTGGTCTTTCGCTCGTACGTT
>Ga0126337_10000834_pt1 | contig 17124 bp, 13 predicted proteins | sample DipCmetagenome_FD_92527 | JGI IMG/M metagenome (GOLD analysis project Ga0126337, IMG submission 92527) | Coral microbial communities from La Bocana,Puerto Morelos, Mexico - Diploria C A metagenome | ecosystem: Host-associated > Invertebrates > Cnidaria > Coral | place: La Bocana,Puerto Morelos... | reverse complement strand
GTTAATAGAAGCCGGTGGCAAGGGTTGTATTCTCACTTAAATCTTATTAGTAAAATGAATAGATTCTTTAACATCGGATCAGCTATCGATACATGACCTATAATGTTTGCTTTATCTTTAAAATACTTTATACTGCATTTGATATTATTTATATTTTATTGTAGATATCTCAGTTTTATATTCTGTACTAGTCTGTCTCTCCTTATTAGTATGGGTTTCTCCCAGTCTACATGGTTTGACTATTTAATAGACTTTTATTATTAGTAGTATTGTTACTATTATTATTATTATTATTGTTGTTGTTGTTATTATTATTATTATTGTCGTAAGAAAAACAATTATTGTCATTGTTATTATTATTATTATTATTATTATTATTATTAACTGTTTCGATTTTTGGCATAACACAACATAATTTGTTGCTATTTCTGACGTCATGCGTGATCTCGAACTATCTTTGTGCTGATATTTGCTTTTGTTACCTTAGCAACTTGATTGGCAGCTATTTTAAGGTGATTGTTTTCTGCTTGAGTAGTACCTTCACAGTTTTTAATTAGTTTCTTACTTGTTTACAATTTTTGATTGAGAAACTCACGAAAATCGACATGGATCTTCTTAGAGGAAAATATGGCGGCATTTACAGTCGTCTATGGTAATATAATTTTCGACTGCGTTTATTTTGGGGTAGTGACCTCATTGTTCGGAACTATTTACCCTCCCTTGCATGTCGAGTTACGCTCCAGGAGTAGGGTAGGGACTACTTTCACTTCTCGTTCAACCTAAGTATGCTGCCAAAATGTGGACGAACTTCTTGTCAAATCTATTGCCTCCAGACAACTTCTTCTTCCTCGTTTTCCATCCCTGTTGCTGTTGGTATCCTATACTTCCGCTGAGCGAGGTAACAAGTATTTCGTATTTAAAAGCAATCGCTTCACGCGTTGATTTCCAAGCGGAAATCAAGTAAGTCGGATCTTTCTACATTTGATGTATACCATGGAACGTTTATACGGCTCCCTCGTATTTACGTGCATCAAGTTGGTTATTAATTTACTACGATGTAGTGGCAGCCTTGTTTTTTGTCTAAGACATTTTCTGAAAGAAGGTTACCTTTGGTGAACGTACATGTAGAACGATAGATTGCTTCAGCCGGTTGCAACAAGAACGATATTTCGATAATTTTATTACATACTTTGTTTTCACGTAAATGTCTTCGAATCAGAACAGCTACAAAGCAGAAACTAGTAAATTTTACAGATTCGTGTCGCTTAAGTACTGTCCTTCTGCATCCTTATGCATGTTTTTATTTACGGTAGCTTTGGACGTGGCAGGTGCATAAATTCTTGTTAATGTGAATCGAAGTATTCCGAATTTAATTTATTAAAACTATTTAGTGTTTCTTCTTTTGTTTTTCGTTTGGCTTAATAATAGGTGATTTGAGTGTGAAACGGCGGTCATTATGTTATTAGTGGTTTAAAACCGATAGATTCAGTCGATATTATTTTTTTCTGCTGTTTATAAGACTTAGTTTGTACATGTAACTAATCAAAATGAAGCATTTCAACTGATGAAATCGCAGTACTTCCTTGTAAGCATAAGTTCGAGTTCGGAGTATTTTATTTGCAGTTAATACATCATTTTCTCATGGATAGTTTTCCGTTATGTTGCGTGCAGTTTCAAAGTGTTTGTAGGTAATATATTGCACTAAAGAACTGTTGCTCTCTGCACTGAGCTTTTCTAAAAACGACAGAATAGCTTTCAGTTGACATTGATCTGTCAGCTGTCAGTTCGCCAATGTTAGAGAATGGAATTAGGCCTGGAGCAAATGTAATTCCGTGGGAAGCTTGTGCTGAAAGCAGGTCACCAGTCTGAAATTGTTTATTAGGGTCTAGTAAGCATGAATATTTTTGGTGGCAACTCTGCAACTCTGCGACTTGCTAGGATGAGAGTTAAGGAGGATCGAAAATATGACGTTTTGGGGCCAACATGAAAACGAACCTGGAATAGTAATTTGCTTGTAACTCTATTGTTTAACAACGGTTGAACACAAAACATTGCAGAAATATCACAACAAAGCATTTAATAATAACTGTTGATCTTAAGGTGGTCATGTGACCTTAAGCATGCATGAAATCGAGGCTGGAGTAGAAATATGGGTTATTGACCAAGCGTGAGGTCAAGATGGCTAGATATTGGCCAAGTTCTTTTTTTGCGTGTTTATGGACCGAGACGAAGTCGAGGTCCATAAACACGCAAAAAAGGAATGAGGCCAATATCCAGCAATCTTGACCGAACAAGCTTGGTCAATAACCCATATTTCTACTCCAGCCTCGAGCCAGCAAAAGAGTATTCATGACCGGGATCCACTCGTCATCTTCCATTGTCCAACCATAACCTCTAGGTGACGGAAGAACAGGGTTTGCAACACAGTCATTATTCCAAACCAGTAACTGATAGTGTGCTCTTAGTATAGCTTGGTGCAGAGTTACCTTGGTTGGTGGTAATTTGTCAAATTCAGCTTGTCTCTTCTTAAACAACGACCATCTGAGCTCTTCAACAGTGTTAATGGCGGTCTTTGGCTGGTACAGCTGGCAGATGAATTCCTTGGTTCCTTTCATAGTTTCTTCGTATGGCTTCTCTTGTATACCCAAATTGGATAAAGCTCTAAGGCTAGACTCACTCACATCTTCCCAACAAGTCGGTTTTCCTTTCCCCGCAAAGCTTCCCGTATTATCAGCTCCTGTTAAGGCGTGGAATTCTGGTAGTACAGCTGTCTTGGCTGGTCCAAGTGTCTCTACAACTGGTTTTAGCTTGATTGTGTGACAACTTGTTCCTGGACAAGTTACAAAACTTGTGTTTGGACACATCTCTGGATAGCGCCTGATAGCTAGAACAAGGACATCAGTGTCTGGTGAATGAATTGAAAGCTCTGTGACATGGTCATCGGTAGTGTCTACGGCATGGAGGATAATCTTAGTGTCTGCTTCTTCATGGTTGCTCTCTAAGTGTCCCATGTCCTTGTGTGTTGGCCTGTAGTTTGCCGCCCATGCCACAACGACCTGCTTTCCCGCAGCCTCACCTCTCTCCATGACCCTCTGTGGAAGAAAATCTGTAAGCTCTGCTTTAATCTTGGTATGGGATAGTGATGATATGAGCTTCGTAAGTGGAATGTTAGAGATGGGAGTCGAATCTGTGATATGGTAGTGAATGGGATCTTGGGTTCCTTGTCGCTTGCTTCACGTAGCAGACTTAAGTGAAGACAAAACGTCATACCTATCAAATATCAAATGAATCTGCTGCATGTCACTGTATTTGTTGAAAATATAAGTGGTAAAATGTTCCGCTAAGTCTTTGTAGGTATTGATCCAGACTGGCTTATCTAAGGACTGTACCTCTGCTATGCCATCAACTATAGCGACTTTCACTACGGCGGTACTGCCATTGGTACTGGTACTTGTCTCAGTGCCTCTTTTTTCAAGGATGTGCATTAGTGTACTCTTACACAAGCAGTGTAACATGGTGCCATCTGCAGCAAACAGCGATCTTGGGACAACTGTAAACTCATACGGACTAATAGCATCTTTGATGTCAACATCTTGGTGACTCTTGCAAACCATCATCAGACGCACAAACAGATATCGATCCTCCTTTAGCTCCACCACATGCTCTACTGCTATCTTTCACAAAGGAGCTGAATAGCTTCTTTCCTATCTCAATCTGCTCAACCAAGTCTTTCTTCACCGTCTCGCACACCACTTTCTTGGTGACCAGATTATAGAGATTGGAATTTGAGCCAGAGTCATCTCCATGAAAAAAGGGGTTGGTATATGCCTTGATTGTCTAGGTTAGCTGATAGATGGCTTTGTTCTCGTTTGTTGTAACTGCAGGAGAAAGGTCATGGTGGTGTTCTTGAGCATCTGTGGTCAGGCCTGCCATGGATTTTAGCTTTGTTGCTAGTCTTGCTAATTCAGGAGCTATGAGGAAAAACTTTGTTCATACGCTGGCATAGAACTTTCATAGAGCGATTTTGATGTTCTAGCGCATTGCCGCCTCCCACTGCACAAAATGAAACATCTTTGTTCTTATTTACTACCCAGTTGCCATTGGTGAATTCTTGATGTATTGTGGGGTTTGTCTCCTTTAGAGCTGCCATCTCAGCAAGGTAGACAGGGATCATTCCTGCGTAATTGATCTTGTCATGAGCAAAGAAATATTTGGTGAAGAGTTCTAGAGAAAGAAGATGTAGCTGCCAATCCCCAGTATATACAGCCTTGATAAAGGACAACATCATCATAACCATCCTCATGTAGCGGGCGTGTTACTACAAATAGGCTGTCCTTGTTCTTAGTGTCATACTCCGACATTTTCTTTGACTTCAGATGAATAATTGATGGCACTGACCAAACGTTGGTGAGCTCTCTGGATTCTCTCCTTTACTCCTTCACTGCATGCTTCAGTGATCTCCCTCGATAACTGCTCAAGACTCTGTCGTAGGACCCAATCATTCTCTAGAAACCCTTCAAGATACAGTCCAAAGAACGCTTGTAGGGTGATCATGCGTGCTCTTCGTCCCTCATTATATGCTTCCATCAAAAATCTGCTTTACAGTGGCAGGTCCGTGCAGTTCAGATTCTTGCCAGCATAAGTCAATACCACCACCTTCTATGTAATAGCCAGTTGTTTTGAGCATTGCCATGACAATATGCAATTCACCTGGACACAAGATAATATGGTTCAAGTCATTTTGGGCCATTTGCAGCTTCTTAGCAGGGAGGTATAGTCCCATGTCAAGAGATACCACAGTTTTTTTGAACACCAACCACAGCGGTAGAGATATCTTGAGCCCACATGAGGACTGTCAGTAAAGTGCTCCACTCACGGACGTGCTGGGATAGCAATGGCGGAGCACCTGTAGTCGTAAATCCACAAATCCACAACTCTGACAACTCAACTTTATTCTACATGTATTCCAACCATCGAGATCGCTTACGAGTTACACTTGTTCTCTTTCGTTTAAATGTTTCGATTATTTCTTTTTCTTCCTCGTGCTCAAAGGGCACGGTCGCTAAGCTTATTGGGTCCACAGGCTACCCAACACGAACGAATCACAATAACATAACAAATTGTCAAATTAAGGCTATAACAGCACAATGCTTCATTGATTAAGGAATGATACACAGACGAGACTGGAACGCTTTCTTTGGTGCTCTTCTTCCACTTGGTTTACAGTGAGAGACTGAGAGATGAGCCAAGCATAGTCACTACTGCTCACTATAATGGGAATATGCTGCTCGGTTGACAGACCAAAACCAGGTGGAGAGGGGCCACTGGCATTTTTGGGGTCACTGGACACTCACATAAGGATGTAAGCGACTCAGGTAGTTCTTTTAGTGATCTACTGCAGTATGTCAATTCCTCAAGTTTAAGAAACAAAACCTATAAAAATTAGTCTTTGATTAAAGTTTTAATTACGTAAATATATATGGCACAAAAGAACACGCCCTCATATATCTTCAGCACTATATGACTTACCTCGGTGTTGGCTAAACATCTTGTGCCTCTATTTTCTGGTATATTGCCATTCCTGTGCTGTGCAGGGTTTGCTTACCGTCAGAGGTGTCTTTGGAAAAGTCAATAATATTATCTATTGCAAAAAAGATGTGTCTTCCCTTTGCAACATCGGGAGGCAAGTACATGCTACTGTCATTTTGCATCCGCTCAATAACTGCTTTCTCAATTTCAGATTCTACTCGTAAAAGACCATTGTATTCAATAGCCATCCCAAAGCCACAAAGAAGATTAATATTATCTCCTTGCCTCTGATTGCCTGATGTACAGCAATACTCACTGCAAGCTGTTGAGGCGTTTCCCATGTCGAATAAATTGCTTGGGACTTCTTGTTGTTCACTTGCCGTTCTGTCAAACACATTGCTACCGTACTCTGCGCCAGATGAATGGCCCTTTTCCGTACCTCATGGCATTTTTTTTTTCATTATATAGTTTGAAATTTGGTCCTTGTATGATCCACCTGAAGAAGCAGAGAAGCTCCTTGGGGCAGTCTTCTTCCGACGGCTTATAGAGAGCCAGAAAAAACCCAGGGCTCAATTCTGTTTATTGTCCTTCTCAATATTAATGCAGCATCGTAGAGGGTTTTCATTTCACTTGAAGCATTTTCTTTCAAAGATTCTGATAAATGAATAGCATTGTCTCTTGATTGCTTTACACTAACAACCTCAGGCGTGTTAACTTGGCTTTGCTTGTGAAATTCTGCACTTAATATTTCCCGTTGAATTAGCTCCTTGATAGACTTTTGGCTTATCGATCCTGATTTTACGTTGTTTTCATGACAAATGCATTCATAAGCATCTTCCAGCTGTGCCATTTTAAGAATCTGGCTACTATTAAGAGCAACTTCAGTTAGCATTAGAAACTTAATCTTAGCTGCAATCTTACTAGCTTTCTCCAACCTGAGACTGTTATTGGTGGACGATTTACAAAGGACTCCTGTTACATTCTTTGCCCAGCAGCTCTTGTGGTATTTGATATCAATGGCATGAGCCTCCTGGCTGTTTACTTCTGTAGAGAGTTTCACAAGAAGCTTTGGATCCCCTGACATTTTTACAGAAGCATCTAAAGAGTTTCCCACCAATTTAGTGGATGCTAGATGCTTCGCCGTCACAAAAAAAACAAACATCAAGATCATACGGAGTAGTCTTTGATCGTGTGACAAGTCCCTGCAGGGTGTCAATAAAAAAGGTGAATAAAGTACAAGGTAGCTGAAACGTGTCCCTTTAGCATTTTAAGCCTCATTAAAAATGAAAGAAAACGTGTTATTCACCTGCAGAGCTTCGTTCGTTTGTTCTTTTTGATTTATCTGGCCCTGCAGCATTTCTTGCAAACCTCTCTTTTGCCTTCTTTAATATCCCCGAATGTGTATTGTCCTGATAACATTTTCTGTGCCATCTTACTTACTTACAGATTTCAATACTGACCACAACTCGGCAAACTTGATATCTCTGTATTTCGAATGTTCTTCTATTGCACTATAAGCTTATTGTGAATAGAGGGGCTTTCAACAAGGCTATCAGTAGAACTGGCCACCGTAACGTGTTATAAAGCTGACGTTTCGAGCGTTAGCCCTTTATCAGTAGAACTACATGTTTGACAAGCAATGCACAGATCAAAATCAAGGGAACCACCTACAGGAAGATTTTCCATTGTCACTACATGCTCTGTAAATAAAGATGGCTGCTCTGTAATCTGATGATAATTACTGCTGACCTGAAAGTGAATCTGCTTGTGCCCAGACCCCCCATCAATACGAATGCCACGAACATTACATCAATTACATTAATGCATGGATCAATTAAAATTTAAAACTAGCCTTACAAATGACTCAAGAAATTTGGAAAATTCAAGCAAGGTTTTCATTAAACTGAATTGATTGATCACTGGGCACTACTTGTGAATTCTGCCGCTGTTGGATGACTCATACATCATATCATACGTTTATACTTTTTCTGATTTCTGATTTTAAATGCATTAAAAATAACAATGGAATCTTGCCTGGACAGTTTTTAGGGCGTTATCTGATAAAAATATGTGCATTGTTTATCCCATTCATTTTCTGCCTCGATTTCATGCTTAAGGTCATGTGACCGCCTCAAGATCAACAGTTATCATTAAATGCTTTGTTGTGATGTTTCTGTAAAGTTTTGTGTTCAACCGTTGTTAAACAATAGAGTTCTAATTAAATTACTATTCAAGCCTCGTTTTCATGTTGGCTGCAAACTGTGGTATTTTCAATCCTCTTCGACTAAATAGTCTACCCTCTGATGTCCTCACAAATTTGAAGTCTTAATTAAGCAATTACTTATGGTTTTTTTTGGGTAGACATCGATCACCAGTGTTTTTTGTATTATATTATTTTAATATTTGTTATTATTATTCTTATTATTATTATTATTATTCTTATTATTATTCTTATTATTATAACCGGTACTATTATTATTTTATTTACTTACTATTATGTGAAGTTTTCTATTTTATTCCATATTTTAACTAGCACTTATCAATAATTCTTATGTTAAGGTTGCTGTAGACCTTCGATGGCCAATTTTCTTCAAAATGTTTTTTCGTGCTAAATTGAAGACTAAATTTTCTTTAAAAAATTATTTAAAAAACTTAGAATGCGAACAAAAAAATCCTCAAAAAGTGATTTGTGAAAAGAAGTGAACAATCTGCAAACCGTGATAAGCCAATTATCATGTGTCGACCATGTACACTGAGTTGAGCAGTAACAATTTTCACAACAAGCTCTTCCACCATTTTGTATTTTGCTTCTTTTGTTTATGTTATCCCTAGATATCTAAATTTTTGTTGACTGTATTCACCTCTTATGTTCTCCCCTTGATAGCTTTTCTTCAAACTTCTACTGCAGACAAATAAATCATTACTTGTTTCAGAAATAGGTGGTATGTACTTCCTTTCAGAGAAAAAGTGTGTGAAAAACTAATCTGATTTTGAAAATTGGCCTGCACTTAAATCAGCATGGTCTCCAGGGGTTTTAGTTTAAAATATCCAAGATAAATCAATGGAGACAAACCATTGTGGTAATATTTTGTATAAATGAATCCATTTCATTAATAATTCCAAGTTATGAAGGTATGATTGAATTTTTTCAGTTTTTAATTTTCACAAATGCTTCAATTGTGTTTATAACTGCGATGATCAATCATGTCTTCATATCTGTTATATGGGGTTTCCCAGAATGCTTTGGGACAGATTAAAAAGCATGGTTTCGATTCAGAGTCGCATGTCTCAAGCTTTCAGTCTCATATCATGAAACAATATCATTGTCAGCAGTTCAAATATATGATCTTTCATATATTCATTTACATTATTCGCCTTCTATGAGTATATTACAAACTCACAATGTGACCAGCTCCCAGATGGCTTGACAGCTTAAATTATGGTGTTAATTAGCTTTGTTTTTCTACTATTAGGTTATGTAATAGGTTATGTAATCGTCCAAGGGCAGAACTTTATAAGAATCATGTAGCATGCTTTCAAGGATAAGTTAAGTTTTGCAGTCACATTAAAGTTCTTATTGGTTGGCCAGGCAGGATAATATTATTTTGGCTTGGGCTCTGGTTGTACAGACCAAGAGCTAAAATTTTCCCTTTTGGCTTGAACCACACTAAGTCAATAAGCATTTTATCATATGAATATTTTGGTTTTTTTTTCTCATATTTTTATTCTTGAACTTTCCTAATTGTGAGGAATGTTGACTTTCATTCTCTGCTTTTGGAGTAAGTACGAAACTGAAGTATCAGGCAGTTCACCAAGATAGTAAAAATATTTGCTGCCATAAAGTTCTCTCATTTTGAAGAAAACAAAATTTTACAGCAACAAGTTTGTTTCTAGCTTTCATTAACTTGCATCAATTTTGTGGGACCAAATTTTTTTCTAGTACCATTTTCCATTCTTATCACTTCAATACTGATGGCCCTTCAGCCTTATACCAGACCTTGCCTGTATAGTTTTTAAAGAAATAACACATAGGCCATAGTTATTAAGAGTAAAATGTATTGAACAGAAGCTCAATGTAATGAAACATAATTTAATTAAACATCTTTTACAGGACCTAGCTTTCACACTTACAACTGTAGTTTAATGTTGGGATTCCATTGTAACCCTGCAGTGAGTCTTGGTCCATACAACCTGAGCTGGAGCCAAGTATTCTACTGAGGGCCAGACAGTTTTTTTTTTTTTTTTTACAAGGGATATACAATTAAACCTCCCATAAGCAACCACCCAAAATGTCAAGCCTGCAGTGGGCAACAAAATTTGATATATATGTATTTGATATTTAAGCACTTATTCTATTCTATTTGCATCTAGCTTTAATTCTCTTATACCCTCGGCCCCCAGTGCATTGTTGTGTAGGAGCTGTCATCTGTGCAGTCTAAGAAATAGAAGAATCAATATTGTTTGGGGGCAAGGAGGGGGAAATGCTTCTAAGGCACTCAAAAATCAAATTTTATTGTTACCCAATAGCATTGTAGATGGTTGCTTACAGGAGGTAGTTGACTATGAGAGCTTAGACCATATTGAGTCAAAATTTTGCTTTTTTACGACTATTTTGCAGAATGCGAAATAGGAGTTTAGTGAGCGAGCGCAAATTCACTCGCTAGGTTGATCAGTCGGTCACTCCTTCCTTCCTTCCTTGGGTCGTAAACTTTTGTTTGTATTTCCGCTGACCAATGCACAACTTGACTTGACAAAGAAAAAAATGTTGCCGAATGCTTCGGCAAATGTGAAACATAATGAAGCAATGAGTGATGAGATAGTTACTGCTATGTCAACAGCATGTGGTGCGAGCATTTTCTTATTTGAATTGTTTTTAAAAAAACCTAGAAAGCATTTGTTGTCCTAGTTACAAAATGAACGTGGGCTCATGGCAAGCATGGGTTTTAATAACATATATGATATGCATGCAATGCATGAATATTGAGCAAAATAATAAATTATTATAAATGGGAAGCACTTATTAGCTTCTTGGGGGAAAAAGAAAGAAAAAACACGTCGGAGAGAAAAGAGAAAAGAAAAAAAAATTCGCACACATAGGTCTACAAAGCGTGTATGTGTCTAGAGCGTTATGCATTATTGTATTGCGGAGTCAGGGCAGTGATTATAAAGCGTGATTTTAAGAGGATGGAAGAAAGAAATTTATTTTTGCAACAAAGCCAAAATGTTTTCATCTTTTTTGCTTATACTGATGCATGTACTTTGTCATGCAAAATAGTCGTAGCCTCAAAGAGGCCTTTGATTAGTATATAGTAAAAGTATAGACTTCTAATTTTCTGTTCATATGAAAAATCAATTTTGGTACAACTTGGTACTTTGCATTGAGAATTTCCTTCTCTACTGTATCACCCAGAAATACGATAATGTTATGCCACCTTTATTATTCAATTTTTGCTCTATTATCTGTCAAGTGGTTGCTTATGGGGAAATAAAAACAAAAGAAATGTGACACTTTTAGCTCTAAAAGTGGTCCTGGTCGCTTACAATAAAGTGGCCATGGGCACCTATACAAGAGGTTCCAAATATAGCCATTTGACTTTTGGTATTTTGGAAAACTGGTTGCTGATCATCAGGCATGAGGAGAGGCAGTCGCTTACAAGAGGTAGTTGGAAACAGAGATTCAACTGTACATGTACATGTATATCCTATTATTGTGTACTCCCATTATCTGCAACTAACCAATTTTCACTAAGTCATGACAAAAAAGGGGGACCTCAACTTCTCAATTATCATTTTATGACAGTACATGCAAGATCAAATGTGCAGCCAATGTACATTGTAAGATGTGCACTTCTGTCAATATCTGAGCACAATGGACAACGACAATGGATTACACCATAAAGATAACATTATTTAATACCAATGGCTTGGAATTTGGGTGATACCAATATTGTTGCTTTCATGTGGTAAATCAGCATAGCTATTGGAAAAGAGCAGGAGACATTTTCTTGCAGCCACCTTTAAAAGCATAATAAAAAAAATGCTTTGTTTCTTCTTGTTCAATTTGAAATGGTGACCAAAATGTTCATATGATGAGCAATTTAGAATTGCTTTTGCTCAGAGAAATAATTTTAAAACCAGTGTATTTACAATGTATATGAAATCATTTATTTGATATGTAAAGGAGATAGATGAGCTTTAAATATCTATTTTTGATTATGTAGCATGTCATATACTAACAAAGAGCATTAACACATCTCATGCAGTTATCTGGATGCTTTTTTCTAGTTCATCCTGAATTCATCAGGAATCCAAAGAATTCAACAGTGATAGAGAGACAAAATGTTACTTTGCAATGCGAAGTTTATGGAATTCCTGCACCAGATGTCAGATGGACAAAAGAAGGAGGAGCAGTAAATATAGCAGATCAGAGGATAAATGTTTCTTTGGCAGGAAATACTTCAAGTTTGACAATAGTCAATGTTGTTCAAGCAGATCAAGGACTGTACAGATGTGTGGCAAATAACAGTATAAATATAACTGTTACTTCTTATCCAGGAACACTGACAGTGCATTGTGAGTACTTAATATTATCTTTTTTCTTGATGCTCAATATTGATTACTTACAGTTATAATCTACTGTTACTGTACATATCATGTTTCTGTCAACCAAGAGCAGCCTGGCTAATGTCAGGTACGTTTGTGAATTTTTAACAAGAATTTATAACAAATCTAAAAACGTTACATTGTACAACGACAAAACCAACAAATTACATGAAAATGGTTGTCTTTGAAAGAAATGAAATAAGAAGAGTTTGTGGAAATGTTCTGCAATCTTATATGACGGTGATATATTAGAAGCATATCACCTAGAAGCATCTAAATTTTCTTTATATGTTGAGAACATTAATGCTTGTTTTTTTTTTACATGACCATGCAATCAGAAATGTGGAAATAATTATGAAAACAGCAGATTGAAGGCAAGCTAGTTGTTCAAATAATGGTGGCCTTTTGGAGAGAGACTGTTTGAGCCTCCCAAGATCGAATGGCAATTCAAGCCATAAGATCTCTTGGGAAAGGGCTGTTGGTAGTGGATATAGTCAACAAGGTCTGCAGAAAGGCTCAGGAAACTCCTTGTAATTATTTTTACTCTGGCTGGTGAAGTTGTAATCCTGCCTGAATCAAGTGTTTTGCTTCGTTCATTTTGTGGATCTTTATTTTTTGAGAAAGGGAAAGGTAAATCATATGATAAATCTGCTATGCTTCTCGTAAGATGGTACAAGCTTGTTGTCAAGTTTTAGCTATCCAGGATGAGTGTGAAATCTTGAAGGCGATGCCGTCGCAGCGTAAGGATGTTTTATTGTGTTTTTATCCAATTTGGGGAGAGTGAATGTGACAAATGAAAAAATGGGCTGGTGTTGAATATGAAAAGGTATATGCTGACTACTCGGCCACTCTTTGAGCCTCCATAAAAGTGAAAATGGAAGTTCTCATCTCTGCTTAAGGTGGAATTAATTCCCTTCTTGTGGGATTTGCTTGTCTGGAAACATCATAAACCAAAATAGGTTTTCGTTTGTTTAATTGGGTGGAAAGTTCTTCAAGGGTTATGATTGTAGAACTTTAATACCAAGGTGGTGTTTGGGCTGCTAATGTATGATCAAAATTTCTAAATTTGAAATTCACATTTTTAAGCGATGATGGCATAAGTCATGGCTTTGTTGCACTCTAGGAGTGTTGCTGTTTGTAGGTTTCAATGTAGCAGAGTGCTTTTAATTGTAGCTTTTAATAGAAAATTTAGGGTTGTATTTTGGTTTATGCAATATCAGATAAATTTGCATTCACGGGCAAATTCATAATAAGAACATATCCTCCAAATTTGCGCTCATCTGCATGTACACTGTACGGTCATTTCAAATTTTGAGGTTTATGCTTGTAATTTTGGAAGTTTTCAAAAAGAATTGAGAACCATCTCTTAGTAACTCGCTAAATCTCCACTTCACTTCAGTATAATATTCTGAATTTGATGCTTGTTGGCAATCACCGTTGTTCTTGCTTTGTTTTGTTTTTTTGGCGACCCGGAGGAAATTTTACTGTGTCCCAGAGTCCCAAACCTGCAGCGTGGTAGCAGTACAAAATGAGCTTATTTCAATTAGCATCTTCTGAACAGAATAGCCCCTGTGGCAAAGATTTAAAAATTAAGAAACATATTAACGGGGAGGTAGCTTCCAAATACAACCCAAATTTTAAAACAAGCAAGTTTCTCAGTTGGTGAAAACATGACAACCACCGTTACAAAAAATGTAATATGCTAGAAAAGGCGGTAAAATAATAAATCTAGAGACAATAAAAGTTTTGAAAATAGCATTAAAAACTGAGTACAAATCTATGTGCATCCCATTTATGGATAAAGAGATATGAAAAAAATCAAGTTTTGTCCTACATGTATGATAATGAAGAAATGAAAAATACACCGCATTACAATGGGTACATGTATTTTACAGTGCGCATCAAATGAAAACAACCAAGAAAATAACTGATGTAAACTACAATATCTTGCCAATACCTACTATTTCAGAGTGCACATAAATTGGACATTCTGCTCCTCCAATTTTAAACATTAATTATCCCATACTGTTTACACAAGGAGGCCAAATCGAGTGCTACTTGCGTCAAATTTTTAGTTATCTTTTGCGGAGTGATTTATTCTTGCTTAACAATGCGCGGATCGTGCGTATGGTGCATATGGTTTGAGGAGTTTGCGTCTCCAACTTGTAAATCATTTGAAAAGCTTTAAGTGTGTCTTTTCTAGCAAAGGAGCATATTGTGTGGGTAAAAATAGACTAGAAATGTTGATTTTGTTCGATGCTGTCGAATGTTTTTGTTTGAAACGGCTAGAACTCTCGAGAATGCCCCATATACCAAATTTACCTCTTTGGACCTCAAAATGCGTTGCAAAATTACACATTTCGGATACAGGGTGAAAGCTTGAAATTTTAAACAAAGTAATCAATTGTTATTAATATTGCTGTTTTCCATGTAGTGCTGCAGTTAGGTATGGTAAATACCACGTTTTTAGTTATCTTTACCATACAAAAGCAATTGGATCGCCTTTGTAAGTGTTTGTTTTTCTGTTTGGGGGTGTGCGTGTGTTTGTGAACCGTTTAAGATCCGAAGATTTCATTCAAGAAAAAAAGATATTATTGGGGGTCTACAGGCAATTGAGCTTTGGAATATTAAACTAAAGTTGCGTTGCCCTACCAAACTTATTTCCAGTTGCAGTTGCCCTACTGTACTTATTTCCAGCTACTTAGACAAAATTATGGCTCCCATCGTCAAAACTTTACCATCATATATCAAAGACAGCCAACACGCTCTTCAAATTTTTTCACAACTTTAATTTCCTTGGTCAAGACAAACTTCTTTTCACTATGGACCTCACATCTCTTTATACTGTCATTCCTAATGCCGAAGGTTTTCTGGCCTTCAAACATTTTTTTTGATCTACGCCCTGTTAAGGAACCTAAATCTGAAATATTACTTTGCTTAGGTGAACTAGTGCTCACACTTAATTGTTTTTCATTCGGGGACAACTTTTTCAAACATACAAACGGCGTAGCCATGGGTACCAAAATGGGACCCAGCTATGCTAATCTTTTTGTAGGTTTTGTCGAACACCAGTTTTTCAGCCAATACAATGGTCCCAAACCTGAACTCTACGGTTGCTACATTGACGACTGTATCGGCGGTACCTCCTCTACCAGAGAGGAGCTAACTCAATTCATAACCGCAGTCAATTCCTTTCACCCGGCTCTAAAATATACCTGGGAAATTTCCGACAATTCTTTGTCCTTTCTAGACATCAAAGTTTCAATTGAAGGCAACGGTTGTATTCCTCTTCGCATCCATCTCATGTTAAAAATTCTATTCCCTTTTCTCAGTTTCTAAGACTTTGTCGTTTATGTAGTGATGACTCCGATTTTTTCCACAAATCAGAGTCAATGTGCCAGTGTTTTGAAAAATGTGGTTACCCTGTTTCTGTCGGGTCACCATCGCGCGCAACTTATTGATTAACAGTCATCACTACAAACGTCACAGAAAGAACATTCCGACCGCATTCCATTTACTCTCACGTTTCACCCTCACAACCACTCAGTTAAATCCAGTATTCTTAAAAACTTTAAATTACTCCAAAACAATCCAGAGACTCAGGTACTATCTTTTCGCAACCTCCACTCATTTCATTCAAACGCGACAAAAACATTTTTTTTGGTCAGAAGTTCATTCCAAACTAATGACCAACCCGGCACTTTTAAAATGCGTTCGTGCACGATTCAAAACTTGTCCTTTCATTCACAACGCCAAGAAAATATCAGGACCCAAGTGATCCATTAAGATCACTGATCACTTCACGTGCACCTCCGCCAACGTCATCTATTGCATAACTTGCACTTATTGCAAAAAGATATACATCGGTGAAACAGGACGTCGACTAGGTGACCGATTCCGAGAACACCTGCATCTGAAGCTTACAAGTGTGTAAAATAATTAAAAGTGAATACCAAAAAATTCATCTCTATTGACAGAGAGAGATTTTGTTTGAGTCGATTTTCACCAAAGAATGACTGGAAATATCGGTCAATATTTATGCTCTCAGTGAAGTCCTAGTTTAAACAGCTTACAAGCATTGTGTTCGAGTACCGGCTGTATTACGAAGTGCATTATTTCTTGAAGGCCATAAATTCTGCAGCCGTTGAGTAATAGAGTTTCATTCAATCGTTCATAAACAGCTTTGCAGCTTGAAGACTCAAGCGATCAACAAAGGGAAGGTTTCTTAAGTAAACATGACGCAGGCTATTTAAAACACTGCAATGCATTGAAATTTACATGATCTCTCAGACGGCCTGTAAAAGAAAAGATTCCTCAATTAAATCTCTCTTAAGAGCTTAGAAAACATCTCCAGCTAAACAGTAGTATTGAAAGAAAAGTGACCTGGACATTCACCACATGCATAAAAAAAATGAAGCCTTAGAGCCAACTGGCTCATATATAGCGCCGGAGCTTATCCCCGGTTTTTTGTAGCAGGAAGCGCCTAGGAGTATTTCTACTCCCCCTGGGCGGGATGCTAGTCCATCACAGGTCATTCCCCCGCAATTTCCCCAACAATTTGCCGGTACCCATTTATACTCCTGGGTGGAGAGAGGCACTGTGAGAGTTAGGTGTCTTGCCCAAGAACACTACACAATGTCCCTAGCCAGGGCTCGAACCCGGACCGCTTGCTCCGGGGACTAGCGCACTAACCATCAGGCCACCGGGCCTCCCACAATGTGCATGGTCGACAAAAAAAGTTTGTAATTCTGGCGTCCGGTGAACAAAACGACTTGTTCGAGATAATTATCTTTTAAAGCTCTCGATATGATCTGTATTCGCAGTTACACATATTCTAAAGCTACATACATTTTGTGAAGACAAATGCAAAGACAAATTCATGTTAAGTCTGCAGTGATTACTTCGAGTTCATTCACAAGTCATGAAGAAAAGGATACTTTCACGAGTCCTTCACTCGTGGTCGCTTTAATTGCGCTATTGTTCAAGTCTTTT
>Ga0126337_10000833_pt1 | contig 17133 bp, 12 predicted proteins | sample DipCmetagenome_FD_92527 | JGI IMG/M metagenome (GOLD analysis project Ga0126337, IMG submission 92527) | Coral microbial communities from La Bocana,Puerto Morelos, Mexico - Diploria C A metagenome | ecosystem: Host-associated > Invertebrates > Cnidaria > Coral | place: La Bocana,Puerto Morelos... | reverse complement strand
TTTAGGAGCGGTACTAAATTATTCAAAAAGGTTCCAGTCTTCAGTAGTATTTCATCGATTTATTGCTACAGCTCTGTTTCGTATATGGTCAAAAGATGACCACACTCTTCAGGCAATATATTCGAATGACCGTTATTTTGAATGCTGGCGGTTAAATACAAGATACAAGATACAAAATATGGTTGCTAGGTAGTAGTTGTGCAGATTACGTTACTCTAAAGTTCTTGAGGGCAAATCTATTTCTATGAGGGCATGAACTCGCTAATTCATTGCGCTTGTTTAGCTGCAAAGATCTTTTTTTACAGATAATAATAAACTTTTCGTGGAGACAAAGGTTACATTTTTTGCTAATATTATTGTAGGGTTGACACTTTTTTAGCACTTTACATTTAATTTGAAAGGCTTTCTTTTTTTGCGTCTTTTAGGGTCCAAATGTGTTTTGACAGTTCAGTCTCATTTTTTTTGCTGGTGTGTCGGAAGGATGCGTTGTGGTTTCCGTAGCGTTCCTTAAATAATAATTTAATAATTCAATATTTTATATAATCTGAATGTACTGAAACCCCTCAGGAGATCAGGTTAGGATTACCTCATTTGTGAAATTCGATGAACAAGATAATAAATGTCTCCATTTTCTCTTAAAATGAAGATAGGATGAGTGACTTCTGGTGCAGCATCACTAGAGTTGAGTCTTTCCCTGAGGACAAGAGCAGCAGTAGCTGGAGCAAAATCAAATGCAATGGCTTTCTCTCCAAGAGCAGCTGCAAATGATGACATTGATCCAACAGACAAAGATTTCCTACTGTATTCTGCTGTGAGTGAAGATGATTCCCCCAAGGAAATTATTTCTTCTGGAGATGTTGGTTTGAGTACATTGTAAAGTCTGTTTAAGCAAAAAAGGGCATGATTGGAGAAGTTAATATACTCAAATAACACAACAGACTGTCTTCTCTGAAATACATTATAACAATACTGCTATTGAACTAACCCATAATGTAATGAACAGTACTCTGGAACACAATCAATACTGAAATATGATACCAAATATATGACAAACTCCAGATCAACTATCCTGAGACAATTGACTGTAGTTTTTCTACATGAAATGTAAACAAAATCAAATAAAATTTTGCAAGTCTGTGTTGGGCTACATATATTCAATATATCTGTGCATTAATGTAGGCTCCATGCCATTGTGTATATTATTAATATTCATTTTGCAGATGTTTTTCTCAAAACCCCCAACCAGAAAACCATTTTTAATGGTGCAAAAAAAAAATTAACACCCTACCCTACCCCTCCTATGATTTATATTACCTCTGACATGTCCCTCTCAAAGCAAAACCAGATGATTAATATATTTATAAGGAGACTTGATTGGACTTTTCTTCAAAACAAATTAAGTTAATCAGTCCAGCTTCACAGTACAATACCTAAAGTTATTATCTGAAGTAAGAACCATGAGATGAATGTCTGCCTGACTTCCTGGATGCCACTTAACATCAAGAACTTTTATCTTGTAATGAGTCATATAGAACCTTGGATCAATAGGAATTGTCCTGAAACAGAGCAGGGTTATGAATAATTGTCATACAGGTGAACAAGACAAAATAACTATTTACACACCTGGGATCATCTTATCCCCAATATTACTACACCTGTAAGTAAATAAGGGTAACAGAAGGCCTGTTCTGTACCTCCCTGGAAAAGATCTTGCCTTTCCTATATAATAGTTCCTGGGAAAATGTACACTTAGATTACCATCCTATCTATGTTAATTAAATCCCACTTTGCCACAAAACATCATCCCTAAATCTGACTCATTCCCTGGTCCACTTCTTTTAAACTTAAGTCTTCAACACGTGTTTTGAAATTACTTGAAATTACTTCCTCTTGCAGTGGTACAGAATGGTTTCAATTGAGTGTCCAGAGTAAATTAAAACGTGTTCTTCCCTGTTTTTTTGCTGGTTTTGGCCACCTTCTCCATTAACAAATGAGATTCAAAACAAAATTAATCACAACTTGATTAAATCCAGTTTGCTGCTATTGGTACAAGGGGCAAGTTTGTGCTTTGTGTCCTTATTGTTTCATTGTACTGTTCATGGTTTTTATGATTAGCTACAACTGTGATGGCTTTGGCTTTATATGACATTTGAAGAACTCCTCAGAGGTAATAAGATGCTGTTTTGTGGGCATGGCTTGAAATTTCCCTCCACCTCTCTACGAGATACCAATTCTAAAACAATACTATCTCCTGTTATATGTTTTTTGGCTCAATACTGCCTAAAAAGTGCTTCAAAAGCTCCTACTGTGGAACTTTTAAGGCTGAACTCCCTAAGAGATATCAAAACCGCTTTTCTTATCCCTGAAAGGTAAGAGGAGCAGCCCCGCCCTTTTAACATGGGAATCTCCCCTGGGACTTCTTCACTTATCTGAGAAAACCTTAAGGTCATTCCCCAGTATTGCACTGCGCATAATTTCATACCTGATTAGTGTGCGCGCATTGGCTGGACCTCGCCATAGAGGTAAATCATCTTTTTTTGTAAACAAGTGCAGTGACCTATAATTTTTTCTGTTGTTTTGAATTGAATAATAAATTTCTCTATGTAAAATAAATATGGCCCAATTTTTAATGTAGAACAAGACACAATTGTGGGAAACATGAATTAAGCAAGCAATTGTGACTATAATCATGGTGCTATTATAAGGATTTATTGGGTACAAACAAGTTGCTGTTCCTTCTAAACAAACATGGGGACCCCTCATTTTTATTTCAAAATTTAAGTTCCTATAATATAAATAATCAATAAGCAAAGTTTGACAAAAATCCCAGTGCAGGTTCTATTTCAGTGGAATAACCTTAAAAATACCTGCAAAGAACGGATTTACTTCCACCATCATACTCAGCAAACTTTCCCCATCTCATTGGCATCTCCAAAACTGATATTCCTCTTTCTCCTATGAGTAACAGGTACTTCGATGATGGACTGAATAGCATGGAATCCACAGCAAATAGAGGAACTTCAGTGAAAACAAATTCCTGTTGGTTTGTAAAAAGTAACAACATTAAACTGTCTCAAAAAACCCTGCATCAAATGATAGCCTTGAGTGGCCGTTGTGTGCACCAAAGCTCCAAAGTTATACTCTACGAGAACTTATCACAGGTACGCCAAAAATCATCAAAATACCTATGCAACATTGCCTGAAATGGCCAGAATCAACTAATGAAGGACAGAGGTTCCTTAAAATGAAAATTTATGCACATGGCCCAGTTGATAAAATATTGTCAACATATTTTTCTAATCACATTGCAAGATTCAGATCATTTGGGGTGCACAGAGTTGAAATACTAACCCTTCTGACTTACCAGTATCAGAGATTGATTATCTTAGAATGAGATGCACAATGTACTTTCTAAGGTACATATTATAAATTCATCAACAAAATAACCAAATAATCAAATTATTGTGTACCTAACATGGGATTTTGAAGGACAGAAGTGACCGGGTGTCAATCAATCAATCGATGAATCAATCAACCATCTGATCAATCAGTCTTACAATAACTATCGTACTATCAAAAACTTAATTACTCAATTCAAATCAAAATTTATTACTTACTTGAAATTTGTTGGACCGTTCATTTTCAAAATGCAAGTTTTTTAGATTTGCTGTCAGTATGCTAATCTTCGAGGAGTCCCACAGGAATATTTCACCATCATTTTCAATCAAAATGTTATTAGTTGTTCTCTGCCGAGAGTCCTCTGTTATTTTCGACCTTGCATCGTCATCTCCTTGAGAAATCCTTAGAAAAACTGGGTGTTCTGGTAAAAGTTCTTGCCACTTCAAACTCGAACCAACATTTGCCGCCATGTTGCTCACGCGAACAGTAAGGAACATTACAGTGAGGTTTACATGACGTAGTGATAAAGCCCGCACCATGTGAATGACGGGCTCAAAAAGTACGTGGCCAAGATGGCGGCCGAGGTAGTGTTTGGAGAGTTTCTTGTTTTATCCATTTTGCTTTCCTGATTCCAGTCTTTTGCTGCGTTCTTTGACGCGTGTTTATTTCTTTCATAGGTGGTCGAAATTCTGAAGAAGTGTAGCTACAAAATAACGACTGCTAGTACCAAAGAGCGGAGGCACGTGTGCGAAGAACTTCTTGTGCCTTGCATCCAAAGAGAGGGTAACACTTATGTCTTTTAAGACTTTTCTTTTAAGGTTTAGATCCGAATAAACAAGAATTCTGTTACTTTGGGGCCGTTTGAAATCTTGTACTAATTTGGCAAACAATTTTTATCGATGTCATGGAAACGTCTAAATGGTTAAAGTACTCCATAATCACTTGATTTGGCCATTGAAACCACACGAACGCAATATTTCAATTTCAAGTTACTTCACGTGGTCTCCGCGATAGAAAAAAAAAAAATTCTCTGTATTATACACTGCACTGTTTTCTTAGTTTAAGATTAATATTCTGTTGTTTGATTCCATAGAGTTTTCAGAAGCTGCAGTAAAAGCAGTGATCAAGTTAGTTTATCTGACTCAGCATCGTTACAGGTGATCACTAGTTCTGTCAGTGTAACTTGTTTCCTGATCTATGTCATCACACATAAATGATGTTGGATCATGTGTACTTAAGGCATCTGTGGTGCCAATCAGTAGGCAGCCATTCCCAAGAGATTCAAATGACAAAGACCCTGGCGGCCATGTTAGATGACAGGAACAATAGAGCTTATTAAAATTACTTTGGTATTGGTCATCCAACATGGTGGCAATGACATCAGTTGTAAATGATCTATACCCTGGATCAACCCTTGACAGACACTCAATTGATACTTGTATATGTTGTAGTCAGGTAAAAATTAAATTCCTTTTCTCTTATGGGTTACTCAAGTATCTCTCTACTTATTCATTGATTATGAATAATTAGGGTTAGAAGACAAAAGGAAATTGAAAATCAAACTAGGTTAAAATAATTTTTGCCTGAATTTAATTTTTAACTACAACATATATTTGTATTCATATTTTTATCTTGTATATTTGTATATATTTTAAGTTTTAATATGTGGGGACATCCCTAGTATGGTGCCATTGTGGTTTTGGTTGTCTCCTTCTCCACTGCTGTTTGCTTGTTTTGCTTTTTAGTTAGTTATCTTAATTTTTCATAATGTATTCATATTGTATGAAGTAAATCGTAATAAATAAACTTGTTCAACACCTAAGTTGACACTTCATCAATACTTGATCGACATCTTAGTCAAGTCGACTAATTTTTGTAGACATGCCTCCACTGATAAAGCTGCAGTGAATTTTGACAATAGTTTCAGATATCAAGCATGTATTTAATGAACTATCATGCACCATCATCAACTATTGCCAACTAACAAGCAGACTATAATGCATGGTAGTTCCACTTGGCAGTAATTTAGTTAGGCTGCATGCAGTAAGTTGTTGTTAGATTATTATTTCTCACACACCACTGGTAGCCATGTCAAGTTGACCACCACTGCCTGACCTTTATTTAAGAAATAGAAAACATGTACCATATTTCTGTTGAGTTATAGAAACATGAGTAAAAGTTAAGGAAAACAAGAAATGCTGTGGGAGCACAAGCTTCACACGAGTGTTTCCACAGCTTTTTTGAGTTCTCCCAAACTTTCACATCTTCTAATTAAAAATCAAACTAAGCTCAAGACCGGAAATAACGAAAAAAGTTCAAGGCTTGCACATTATATTGCTGTCTGGTATTGTATAAAAATGTAAATCTTTGGGTGGGAGGGTGGACGTCTGCAATGGTGGATGCAACAAAAACATCTGCCAGCCCCATAAGTCACAGGACTTATACCCAGGCCCCAGCAGTGTACGAGAAAAACATTTTTCACTTATTTCTTTTCCCTCAGCCAGTGAAAAATTACTCTATTTTCCATGTTTTTAAGAAAAATTAAGTATCAATTGATTTAGCTTATTTGAATCATTTTTAATTAATTAATAAATGACTATTTGAGAAATTATAAGAAATTGAACAATCTTTACAGGGATAACAAATCAAGAAAATCAGTTGAGGAAGTTCTTAGAGTACTTGCAGAAAAACAAGGTATTTGAGGGTTTCTGTCAAGTTAAGTTAATTTATTTACTCTTTGTTTTGTCAATTTATCTGAGTGTTCTGGATCTTTGTTCTAAAATATTGTTCAAAATGACATAGGCTACTTTGATTTGTCTTTTATTTTGTTAGGTGTGAATGCTGTGAAATACTTTTGCATTGCATTTTCAAGTGCAGAAAAACAAATCTTATCTTCCTTTCCCAGGTAAGAATTTGTTAATCTCAAATGAATGTCAATTCAAAATATTTAAATCAATTTCTGATGGTATTGTTGTCAGCCAGAAAATGACATTTGATCAAACATGCCACAAGTACAGTTTATATATAATACTGAAAGATTGATGCTCGGAGGATATTAGAATACAAAACAAAACTTGCTGCTGGCATAATTTATCAATGATTGATCTGTTGTAGTTACGTGAACAGTGGCTCCAACCTTGTTCTCCTATGCTGGTCATGTGTCCTGGCACGGCATGCTTACACCAACACTGAACTGTGTAATGATGCACAGTGGATTAGATTGGTTGAAGTGCAATGTCTAGCTCTACATGGAGTACTGTCTGCAGGAACAGCTTGTATTTGTCAAGCTGCTAGGAAGAAATTACACAGAGTTTGGAAAGAGGTGTGGCATAAATTGTTATTATTATATTATTGTAGTTTTTATGATTTTTCATTTCTCAGAGATTTTTCTTTCCTATGTTGTTCTGTTACATGTAAGTGCTATGAGTGTACTTATATGGATGTTAGATGAGGAACTTATATATTAACAAGTTGAAAATTTCTTCCTCAGGCTTCCTCACCACCCTTTATGTTGTAGTAATTTGTTAGCCATTTTGTGATGTTTTGTGTGTGTTGAAATGAAAGAAAATAAGGTACTAAACATTACCAATGGCCTGTGTGGACTAATTTGTTCCTAATCCAGGTTCCAGGAATTGCATTTAAGTATGCAGAAGCCATCATTAAGATGAAGGCATCTCAGGTGAAAATTCTCATAATTTCTATAAAGAAAAGTAGAGCTGTGAGTGTGTTTTCATCCATGATTCAGTGATATTTTGAGCTGGTTGTACTTGTCTCTAAAATATATGACATGATTTGTACAAATGTCTTGTACTGGACAAGTTTGATTCAAACCAGACACTGACAACATTACTTCTCCCATTGCTATTTACAATTTTATGTCACATGATTATCTTTGGAATTCCAGTATTGTAAAGTTGCTGTGAATACAACAGTATGACTAGCATAAAACTACTGACAATAAATGTAATGTATTTTGTTGGTGTTATCTTGAAGGAAGAAAATTATCTGAGTAATAAAAACTTATTTGTGTAAAGCTAAAATGCTTATTCCTATTTTTCAGGAGCATGGCTGCTTGACTGGATTTCTATTCAATTTCTGTACAAAGAACAAAGACATTGAAACAAGAAATAAATTTAAGGTTTGTATGTGCACAATATTGATAATGAGCCTCGACTAAGCTAAGTTATTAAGCAATTGAATTGGTAGCAGTAAATTTTTGTCTAATGATTTATCCTCTTGACTGTACAGAAGCCATTGCTTGAAATGTACGTGAAGGCTGTGATTAACAGTAAGACACCACCTGCCAAACATGTTCTGGTAAGGAACCTTTCATTATGTTGTCATATCTGAGCTCAATAATATTCCCAAATACATGTATCTGTCTTTTTTTGTTACATTTTGAACAAATTATAGGGTTGACATAAAAGTTAATATCCATGTGAGATAAGTCAGAAAAACTCTTAAGACTTCATGCCAACTGTAGAAAAAAGATATATACTATTGAATAATGAGAATATTCCACATACCCAATCAACAATCTTGCAAGTAGTGTCATGCACCCTGCCACTGCATTATATTATAATTGTACATCTCCTAATCTTGGACCCTTGAACCCTGTAGATGAACACTGGTCCTCTGTTATGCCATGTGACCCATGATGACTTCAACAGTTTAATCTTACCTGCTGTGCAGAAATCTCTGCTAAGAAACCCTGAAGTTGTTCTTGAATGTAAGCATAAATTTAAATAAAAATTGTAAAGTTCAACCTATTTCCTCAAACTCATTAATAATTCCTCAAGTTTAAACACTAGAAACTATGACCATAAGAGGTGTGTTGAAATCTGATCTTATCAAGCTTAGATTTTTACAATTTTTTCCCTATTTTCTCCTTAGTTTTAGTTTTGATGTAGAAGATCTATCAAACACTTGAGACAGTGTTTTACCACATTTCCAAACACCTCAAAGTTCTCTAACAATACTCTGCTATGCTAACTTAGATTATCATTTGGAAACTTTAAGCTTGTAACACCTTGGGTAACAAACATTGACATGACAGTTTCATTCTGACTGAATAAACAAGAAGGTAGCATGGGGGGTTAAGATCCAATTTCATCCAGGAATTGTAACAAAATTTGCATCTTGTTATTTGTTACTTGACACTCACTAATTTTTGCCCCCACAATACATCACTTTATGATAATAATGACTTTGACTCTTTTTTTTCAGGTGTGGCATATTTGATTTCTTCTGTCTCAATTGATTTATCCAAGTATGCCTTGGATATCTGCAAGACCATTGCTGGTGAGTTAACTCACAAGACCCTGATACTCAAAATCAACACTATTAGAGATTAAAACCTGATAGTTATAACTGAATATCACTTCATGTGTGTACTTTTTAGCATTTTAATGTTATCAACAAGTTCACTCAGTAATGTACTTAATTTAATTCTTAAATATCAAAGCAAAATTAAAGTAGGTGTTGCATGACCATTTCAAGGCAGGTACACTTAACTGCCACTGAATATTTAGGTCAGTTGCGTACTAAAGAAGATCTTCACAGACAGAAAGCTAATTTAATCCTGAAGAACCTTGCACATCAGTGTAGTGATCCAGGGGCATTGGAGGAACTCATTAACTTCTTGTTTGCTGTTCTTAACGGTATGAAACAGTGTGCTAAAATTTCATTAGCAGTGATGATTATTAAAGAGCTTTTTCTTTGTATTGAGTGTACTGTTGGGATAGTCTGGGGGTTAATTTTAATGTTTATTTAATAGATTAATTCAATTAACTAATTAGGCTTGCAGCAAGCGGGCTGGGATTGGGCTGGTACTTGTGAGCACTACATAAATAGAGTTGTTTGTACCTATGTTACTTCTTTGATTATTTCACAAAGCTACATATTTGTTGCCAAAAACCCCTTGCACTCCTTGTTGGTACTTTTTCTCTTTAGAATACAACTACCGGTATTATTTGCTCTAAATTCATGTGCAGATTAATGAGGTGTCAATTTCATATTAGGTGGAACATATTTTCATACCAGATCATACACTAACATTAGGTGCTTTTCCTTGTGATAGAACCCTATCATGTCATACACATGCGTTCTAGCATTGTTGGCATAATACAAGAACACTTCTTTGATGGAATTATACCTAACTACATATTTATTCCAAACTACACTGGTGCATTTATTTCATTCTTTAATTGTTTCTATCAAAGAGATCAAAAATTTTATATCTGCAGCTGAAACTCCCCCCTTAAGTGGCATTAAAACTTGTCAAATTGTACAAAAAAACTCAGGAGACTGCTCATATATTTGATGCAGACTCTCTGACACCGACTGAAAGTGTAAGGTCATTTAATAGACTTGTTCACTGATGAAGGAAATAAACTTGTTGCAATGCTTCTCAGTTGTATTACCGGTAGTTGATATACATTTAAGTATATATTATTGTTACCCCAAAGGTACATACAAAAATTGACATGACAGGTAAAATTGTCACATTCGCTACTTCAATGTATTATTTCACTGGCAAGGTCAGTACAAACCAGGATTGAACGACAAGTGTTTATAGGAATGGTGTTATGAGTACTACTTCAGTGCTATACATTACAATCTGCGCTATCTGAGATTGCATATTCAGTTAAATATTCCATAAGATAAGAATAACTGGTATGTTCTCATGGTTCAGGTTCTGAAGGCAAACTGACACAGTGGAATGATAGAGTTGGTGTACTTCAAGGTTTGTTAAGCTCAGGCTTGAAGTGTAAGTGTTGAGATTTTGTGGTGAGACCAAAAGGCTTTTTTAAGCTGATTTTGTTTTTAATATTTACAGGGATCAGAAGTTTAGAACACCACTCAGTCAGTGGAAGCTCTTCTGTGCAGAGACTCAGTGAACTTTTTGCAGAGAAAATGGTGAAATACATACAGCAAGAAGGTTTGATAACCCATTATTCTAACTATACAACCAGAATTCAAAATTACATTAGAAACATGTATGCTTTGCAGACCTATATAGTTGGTGTTGATTGAGCTTTGTTGCTGTGTTTCATAGTGCATGAAGGGGCTCTTGTGCAGGGCTTGTTAGTGTTTAGTCACTGGTGTACACACTTTTCAACTCAGGTACCTAAAGTGCTGGTGGATGCATTTAAGGTGAGACATTCTGTTATTGATTCGCTCAAGCAGGATACAGTTCATTAACTTGATATATACCGTATTTATGATGTTTTACATTCTATAGAAAGGAATGGTCAACAAGAATTCCACATCAGCAGTAAGAGGTGGATACTTGCAGTGCATGGCTCGTGCCTTTCAAGGTATTCACCCTTTTATTCACAATAGTGAGAGATTTTACTGTTATTGTTTTATTCTGTTGAATTTGTTCAAATGTTTCACTGTAAAATTGTACAGGAAACACTCTTCTCCAAGGAATGGATATTTTAACACAGCTATTGCAGGTAAAATGTGTAGTATGTAGTTCCTTTTTTTTCCTTTTCATGGCATTAATACAGTACATTACCATACATTACTCATAATACCCTACCTACATGCAATAGGCCACCATACTTTACTTAGTTTCTTACTCTTTAATTTATACTTACTATTTTCTATTTACTTACTTCAGTTATGATGTACACTCAAGGAAGTCCAGTTTATTTGTGATAAATATTGCCTTTTATCAAAGTTTACAAAAGTCAAACCAATTCTGTTCTGACAAACAGCATTTTAAACAAATAAATATGCAATAAAACCCAACAAAACCCTTAAAATATTACACTATACATTACTTATGGCAATGCAAGGAAGGCCCAGTCCAAAAAAACACTCCACTTGTGTGCCAAACCACACAGTCTCAATTAAGTCCGACTTTGGAGTGACCACTGATTCAGATGGTGTATTTGGGTTGAACTTAATTCAGGAAGCTCATGGTAAACAATTTTCAATGAGAAAATACGCATTCCGAATTCAAGAACTCTGTCCAAATTGAAAAAAATGTGACTAATATTTCACTGTTATAGCAATATTTAGAAAAAGCAAAATCAGTTGCGAGATTCAGTGTTTGTATTTACAAAGGTTTTCTCATGGTAAATTTGACCAGCTATGAAAATTGCATAAGTTGGGCTGTTATCATAAAGAACAAAAATTAATTTGTGCTAAAGAAACTCACTTTTGCAGTCTTATAAATTGAAGGCATAAAGTTGAGTTCTAAAACGCGACAACTTCATTCTTCATGCATGACTTGTCACACCACCCAGTTTTGAGCCAATCATGAGTGCTGTTATATGAAAGATATATTGCATAGTAATTTATGCTTTAGGCTCGGCACATAAGGAAAATGCCACATGAATCAACTGGCACTCCAGTGTCGCATAGTGCAACAGACCCTGCCAAATTTAATGTTGTTAGCTGCTATAAACCTAACCTAGGGAACCAAACTGATTCAAGCACCCCTCTTCTGTGATACTTACCTCATCTGTTAGGTTTGACTCATGAGTGGAGCAGCATTTAGAATGGGCCTAACATTAGTAGGTTGAGTGTATACCTAGTTATATCAACTAAGTTGAAAATGTAAATTGGCAACCGTAACAAGTTACAAAGCTGATGTTTTGAGCGTTAGCCCTTCGTCAGAGCGAATGACGAAGGCTAATGGTCGAAACGTCTGCTTTATAACTCGTTACAGTGGCCAATTTACATTTTCAACTTAGTTGATATAACCAAATTACCTTGTTAGCCCCACAGACGCAGCACCACAGTTTCTTTAGAAACTTTCACCCTTTATTCATTTGAGTGTATACTTAACTCTCTCTTGGATGATGAATTCATCCAGTTGTTTATCTATACAGCAATATTTTAACTTCTGATAGAAGAAGTAATTTGTTGATCTTAATTTTATTAGACTATTGAGAAAGCCAGTAATCAACCAAACCAGGCTGCCATAGTAACTGAAGGACTTCTAGCTGCTTCTGTTCTTGTCAGATTGTCACTGGCTGATGTACAAGCAGGTAACCATATGCCATACAGGTGAACTTGTTGATATGCTAGGTGTGTCAAGTTTCTATATCAAATAAAACATTTGGACAAGTTTGAAAGTTGGCAGAACGTCTCTCACTACAAATTTGAAAGAGTAGAAGTTCAAGCAGTTGCTATTACCTGGAAGAATTACAGAAAATCTAGAAGACATAGCACGTCTGTGTATTTAATTTATGGCACATTCATGAGTTATTCTGCCCAATATCTGTATTATCCAAACCTGTTCTGCTGATTTATGACTTGTCTTGCAGAATCCAAACTTGGTTCATTTTGGACAACACTCCTTGATGCAAAGAAACAGCTTTTTGTTTCAGAGAAGTTTTTAAATTTGGCATCTGAGGAAGGTACATGTTCACTCTCGATATTTTTTTATATATTGAAAAAGGCACCATAAGAGTCTTAATATATTATTAAAAATCCCCAAAAAATCAATATTATGTTTACATGATTATTTTTTTGAACAGCTCTTCTCTCTCTGGTGTCAGTCATAGAGAAGCTTTTTATAAGCCATGGACAGCGACTAAACAAGTCTAACAACCAGTAAGCCAAACCCATTCTATGATATTACAACCTGGTTTTCTTTGCAATTTGTTGTATTCTTTCTTATTATTATTTTGGCCTAAATTGTTATTTTCTTAATGCCAGACCATGGTACAGAGCTTTAGTGTTTCTACTGACTTATTCAAGCTGGAAGATCAGGCGGAGTGCACAGTCTTGCATCCTACATTTGTACAGCAGTTTGGGGGAGAGTGCAGTTGAATTGCAATCTTCAATGCTGGCTGAGTTTTCAAAGCTTCTAGCACAACAGAAGGTAAGTACAGTAATCCAAACAGTACTCCAGGACACTTTCTTTCTCCTGCGAGGCTTCTGGTGTGTGATTTCAATTGAAAAAAGCTCATTTCAAATGCAGTTTTTCGTTGCAACTGTGCTGATTCCATTTCTGTATACATTTCCAGTTCTTATCCACCTACTTGAAGCATAAGAACCTGCACATCAATGCTTGTTCTTATGGTTCATTTGTACCAAAGAAACAAGGACACTTGCGGTTACTGGTACATACCGGTAATAATTTTCACTTTGTTTGACTCTAAAATATCCAAGGAAATGCTTCTAATCTGTTGATCTTTCTAAATGGAAGCATTTTGGCCTAAGATAACACCATCCTGTGATATCCCATAATGTACAGGCTAGGTCTGTTTTATCCCTTCTCTATAATCTCTGTATTTATGTTTAACCCACTGCAATACAGCAGCCATTAGTATTCTGTAGCATATTTTATGGCCAGTGTTATTTTGCATACTTTTACTGACAGTAACACAGTATGGTTAATTTTTCTGTCTGAGTGGCCCCCAACAGAGTCTTACAGGGCAAAACGTTGTACATTTCATTTCAGCATCGTGTCGCAGATGGTTCCATTTCAGTTGTTAATGGAGATGCTCCTAATGAAGCCAGAAGAACTAATATTAGCCACAGGATACTTGTATCTACTCTTCACTGTCTAGTCCTGTCCCTTGTGAAGGGTAATCCAGACCTGTCCACCGACACTAAAGACAAGATTGCATTACAAGTTCTTTTGGATGCACACCATCCTTCTGTCTGTAAGGACATCTGTTCCTCTTATTTCTTTTCTTTTCTTTATTTATTTCCTTATTTTCTCAGATGTTCAGCTTATATTTAAGGTTTCCAAGATATCAATTTAAATGTTGACTACCTGAGTTTTTTTACTGTCATTCATTATAGCATGCTAAGTATAAGAAATCTCTGTGTTTTGCAATACAGTTACACTGAAGGGCAATTTATGGGTCAGCATTACACACAGCTTGGGAATTGAGATAAAAAGCTTTGTTGATCGTCATCAAGACTCGATCATTGATATGATTGTCTCTGGAAATACATTCCAAGAGGTAAGCTTAACAGTGTTTCTTAAGTCTTCAATTTCAAAAACGACTTAAGCTTACAAAACATGCATGAACTCAGTTCCTGTGTGTGATTATTTTTGGTCACTTTGGTGCTGTCTGAGAAGGGACAATGGACAGTGAGGACAATTGACCTTTTCAGCTTATGTTTACTTATTGATTGCCCCATTTCAAGCCTTGTGATGATACTTTTGAGAATTCTGCTTTCATGTTTTCAAATTGTTCCAAGGATATAATTGAAGGTTTAGATGGCACATTTCTTTAGAGCATTTCACATGGTCTGTGAAGGGTAAACATAGGTCTACCTGGAGAAAAACAAATTTTGTAGGAACATGAGCTGTTGGCAAGTATTTCCAGAGCTTTTTAAAGCTCTCCCAAACTGATTTATTGCAGTGATAATTAAAGAAAAATGGCAAGTCTTTTTAGCACACCCTCATCATGTGAATAGCTCGTACTGCGTTTGTGTTTCAAATGAGTCAAAGCAGTTTAAGCATACAGTTTCCTCGTGGGTGTGTTCTAGTTAGTGGTTTTCATGTCACTTGTCCTGTTGATGCCATGTGACACTGTTGTTAGAAATAAGAAGTTGATCACCTCTAAAATTGTTTTTAGCTATCTTACCAGCATCCATATTTTAGTCTTCACAGAATGCTCTCCACACAGTGACAAAACTTGCTCCAAAAGTCATTCTTCCCAGACTCATGAAGCACAGTATAATTTGTTTGTCCAAACCAGCATTTTTACAAGTCACTGTTGAAGAGTATGCCATCATGTGTACATCTGAAGGAGAGATTTACAACACTAGTGTTCTAGAAAGGTGAGTTTGCTGCTGGCAAATGTTAAATCTGATGTGTGAATGCCTTGCCATGATGGGACATACGTGTAGTGTAGTAGTAGTCAAAAGTGCTCAGTACAGAGCTTCTTACTAGCAATTATTAATGAATACCAATGTTTTAATTGCAGTTAGTTTTTGGACAATACAGCATATAATTTATTTAATGCTGTTATCCTTATCTTCTTTTTCTGTATTTAATGTTTCTGTGTGTGATCACTTTAGTTAGCTACCAACTACAAATTGTAGTAGGTTATCTCAGGTTTGTCATTTACCCTTATTTTGATTTAATTATTATACTCTGTGTAATTAATTTATACAAAATAAGGGATGAATAAAGCTGTTGTTGGTGTGTAATTTTGCCATGTTCCTAGGCATAACACAGAGTATCCCTTTTAAGATGATGTGAGAACCTTTAGAGTATGTATCATAGCTCTCTCTAAACATAATGTCAATTTCACAATGGCAATGTCAGGTGTTTCCCAGGTGACCTGTTATAAATATGCCTCAATTGTTGTAATGACCAATAAACAAGCAATGTGTTGAATTTTTTTGTTTCCCTCTCAGTGTCAGGGAAGCAGAGGCAGGAAAACGTAAGAATATGAAAAAAGAGTCAAAGGCATATTCCTATGAAGACCAAATCTGGGAAATGGAATTACGTGAGGTGTGTTGAATGAGGTCAAATGCGATTGGATCTGCAGTGTGTGACAAAAAGGCAATGTGATGGAAGAGTGCAGGAGAAAGATCAATTTAAGAAAGCTTACAAATGCAATTGCATCGGCAGAATGCATTAATAAGGCAATGTAATGGAAGAGTAGAAGAGAAAGACCAATTTCAGAAAGCTTACATTTAACCTATTTTCGTGTTACATTACTGTAAACTCCTCCAAGACTAATTGGTGACCAAGCCACAACAACTACCCCATCCCCTGCAACACCCCTATCAACTGCGCCTGAACAGCATATGTCAAGTTGTTGACAATGCCAGAACTTGCTATTGATATTTAGATACAGAAGCTGGTACATGAAATAGAGTAACAACGAAAGAATCAAACTTAACATTGTCCTTAGATCTGGATAATGGGAAAGCTAAACAGATTCTGCCAACAGGAGTTGATAGAGTAAACTTGAAAGTAAAGATAATGTCATAAATTTTCACAGTCATTAAAGAAGAAGAAGGTAGCTGAAGGAAAACTGACAGAAAAAGACGAGATGAGCCAAAAGGAAAAAGAAATTTTTGAAGCTCAGTTGATGAAGGAAGGAGAAATCAGAGACAGATTAAAAGAGGTAACGATATTCCTTTTCCTTCACTAGAGTTTTCTTGTAGTGACGGGTCTTCATGCTGGCATTGGGAAAATCCATCACAAATAAACTTTCAAGTCCAAAACACACATAAAACAGAAGAGAAGTCATATAGAGCACTTCATTTCTATATAGTCGACTGAAAAATGATCTCGTTTTTCACGTGTTAGGCTCTCGAAATGAAAATGTATGACCTGCAAATGTGTTTACAGACTGTACTGTAGTCCACGTTACATCAGGAATGGCGATAACTCACAGGATGTAGGACTCGCTTATAAACACAGGGTTTTCAATTTGTAAAAAAGTAGCAGGAGGAAAATCTTAAGTAGCCGGAGCATAAGTGCGGCGCGCTAGCGATCAGTATGCGAGGAGGTGTCTCGCCCTTCTGCTGGGGGGGGGGGCTGGGGGACCTCCCCCAGGTGATTTTCAAATTTTGCATGCCCGGAGGTGCATTCTGGCGCATTTTTAGGACCAATATATATTTTTTTTTTCAAAGTTGTTGTAAACTTTATTATAACCAAGAAGCCTCTTTAATTCCATGAGTTTCTTAAAAAAATTCATTTATAAAATGTTACAATTCCTTTCCTTTCATTGTTACATGCTGCATCTGAATAAAAGTGATTCTCTTCTTCATCAGTCCTTCAATGTTCAGTCC
>Ga0126337_10000831_pt1 | contig 17185 bp, 19 predicted proteins | sample DipCmetagenome_FD_92527 | JGI IMG/M metagenome (GOLD analysis project Ga0126337, IMG submission 92527) | Coral microbial communities from La Bocana,Puerto Morelos, Mexico - Diploria C A metagenome | ecosystem: Host-associated > Invertebrates > Cnidaria > Coral | place: La Bocana,Puerto Morelos... | reverse complement strand
TTTTTTATTCGCAGTTTTGAGAACTTTTTCCATCAACAGTATAAATACATTTACAGGTTCATTATGGGTGTAAGTGTTTGCATAGGTCAAGGGCGCGATTATCATGTGTTTTTCAATAGTGACTGAGACTTAGCTTTGTTAGAACAGCGGGTTCATGTTTTTGTCATATTGGGTGCTGTGATTGTAACAAGAAGGATGTTGGGTATTTTGGGCATGTTGTAATGAAGTTCATGACTGAAAATGCACTTGGGCTTGTGTGTTCTTGAATTTTTGCGTAGACTTGAGAGTATATAAAGATGTGAATCTTGAGCACTCGTAGCTGATGAACACAAAGGGTTTATAGAGATTTGCAGCTTTCAATAGGATAGTTTATCATCTTGTGACACGGCTCAGACGGATTGGCTTATGGCCACAATTTTCCAGTGCAGCATGCAGCAGCACAGCAGCATGGGTTGCAGGCATTGTTGCAGCAGGCATTGTAGGCGGACAAAACATAATACAATGTTTCAAAAATATGGCATAAGTAGAATGAACTGAATCTTGACAACATGGCTGAAGTTTGCATATGCAATTGAAAACATGGGCAAACTGAATTTGCAATCCAGCGACATGTTCATCTTACTTTTTTCAATGTTATAGCAGCCATCATGCGCACAAACACTTGTGACTTCACACAAACACCTGTCGACAAACAAGTAAAGACTTCATTCATCTTTCAACCCATTTTGGGTCATTCCAACTGCTTTGGCAATGGCGGACAAAGATCCATACATGGTGGCGCAGCACGTTGTGGGCACTTCGTCGGAAGAGGAAATGGATCATGAAACGCTGCAGCAGTATCTTGCGGCTGCCTCCAAAGCCAATGATTCTCGGTTCACTATCTTGAGTGTATTTTGCTATGGCGCTGCCAAACTTTCATGTCATCTTTTGTTGCAAGTTGCTGATGGGTTGTTGTAAAGATCCCTGGGAGGTAGGTGTATAGGTCCTTGCTGCAAGTTGTGAACTGTTTTGGACGGCCATCTCAGGAAAATACAGCATCAGCCTCCCGACCTTCAGCTCCAGCCTCTGCGAAGACACCAAGGCAGCCCGAATATCCACCTCCTTCTTTTGTCCCGGAAGGACAACGTGATGCTGTGAAGGCTGAATCTCGGTTCTGCTTGAATATTTTACGGGAAAATGTAGTGTTCTCAGTCAAGAAATCGTGAACTAGTAAATCTTTTGTATATGTTTGTAGTATATATTCTTGGTAGTCTGCTTGTCTGCAAACAGCTGATCTAGCGTTTATGGGACTGGTGTTCGAAGGTAGTTGATGATGTTACTTGCTAGGCAAAGATTGAGGGTATTTGAGGGTGGTACACTGATATGTATGTTGGAAGGTGTAATGCATCATATAAGAATATTATGTTTCACATTTGAGGCGTTTTCTTCAAAGTAGATAAGTATATTGTTTATTTGTGACGCAATCTCATACCATTGAACCAAGGATGAGTCTCTGATCGACGTCAAGCAGGAGCAGCAAGATGGGGATGATGACTGGTGGTGGGACGCTGCAGACTCCGTATGGTATCATCGTGATGCAGCAGGAGCTTGGTCGAAATGGGATTGGGGCGACGAGGATACGGAGGAGGTCGAAGTGGAACAGGAGGCGGTTGCGACAAAGGCCGAGGTGACGGAGGAGCCAAAGGGACGGGTGGTGAAACAGACAGGACAGTATGTTGAAGGTGGCTGGCAGGATGACAATGGAAGGTTTCATCCGTCCCTAGACTTGGTATTTGTTTTTTTTGTTTCTGGTTGTTTGTGGCGTTTGTTTGTTCATTCGTTTGTTTGTTTGTTTGGCTGGTTGGTTTGGTTCGGTTTGATTTGAATGTTTGATTGTTTGTTTGTTTGTTTGTTTGTTTACACACATACATGCATACATACAGTTGATGCATACATACATGCATACATACATGCATACATACATACGTACATACATACATACTTACATACTTACTTACATTACATTACATTACATTACATTGCATTGCTTTGCATTGCTTTGCATTCCATTCCATCCCATTACATTACATTACATTGCATTGCTTTGCATTGCATTGCATTCCATTCCATTCCATTCCATTCCATTCCATTCCATTACATTACATTACATTGCTTTGCATTGCTTTGCATTGCATTCCATTCCATTCCATTACATTACATTACATTGCTTTGCATTGCTTTGCATTGCATTGCATTCCATTCCATTACATTCCATTCCATTCCATTACATTACATTACATTGCTTTGCATTGCTTTGCATTGCATTGCATTCCATTCCATTACATTACATTACATTGTATTACATACGCACGATCGATTTCAAAAGTTCGTGATGAAATCATCTTAGGTACGGAGGTGGCCGACAGCATCGCACCCGCGGAAAAGGAGCTGTCGCAAGGCATAACTCCCAACAGAGGCAGGACATGAGGAACTACAACAAGGCTACATCGTGGGGCTGGGACTATTATGGTGGCGACAAGAATTTCTATCATGGTGGTAAGGGCTATCATGGTGGTAAGGGCTACAAGGGTTCTCATCATGGTGGTAAGGGCTACAAGGGTTCCTATCATGGTGGTAAGGGCAATGCTGGAGCAGCATCTTCAAGCAGTGGCAGCGGCACCAGCAGTGGCGTCACAGTGTCTTGTTCTTTTGGTCATGTTGTGTTTTTTTGGAAATGTTTTGGGATGGTGATGAAGATTTCATTTTAGCACGGTTGTATGTGTGTACCCTCATGTTCCATTCAACTGTGAAATGTTAAAGTGTTGATATGTAAGTTGCTATGTAGAGGGCCGTGTATACAGGTGCCTTGCCCTAAGAGATACGAATGCCTACACTGCTTCATGCACCGCTACAAGATCACTTTTTGATGACGTAGTCTACTAATTTGCCCAAGCTTTCGGCCAAGCTTTCCCCAGTCCCGCTGTCTCAAAAAAGTGAAATCACAAATCACATCATTAGGAGGCACTGAACGACATCATAAACACCTAGCATAGAGGACCTCGCCTTTGTAAGTGGGACATTGCGCCGATCTGAGGAAAAGCTGGCCGATTCCCTTGGCAAGTTGGTGGATTTTGTCATCAAGAAGTAATGGAAGGCGTCATCCAGAGGTGATAAGGGCATTTCAAGTGCCATAGTCATTTCATGGGCCTTGAGCCTGTTGGCCCAAAACAAAAACAGGTTTCGGAAAACATATTGTAAGCTAACCTTGAATTTCAGAGGGCTCAGAGGACAAGGCCTGTCAGGTCGATTGATGCAAACCCGTGCATGGCTGATGAAAGCAAATCATAATCAAAACATTCAAGAGATTTCAAAAGTCAATTAATTATCAGAAATGCCTTCACTCTAAAACAATCAATGTAAATATCAGAGTTCCTGGAACTCTGATATACTGGAACGGGTGGATTGCATCATTTGATAGCAGCAGTTTCAATGTGGGAGTGCACTGGACAGCTCATTGCCTCAGGTGACGTTTCACTTGTTTCACCCCGATTCTTCCGAAACAGATGGAAGAAAGTTTTGCTGGTTTCAAGGGAATGGGAGAGCATCTAAAGTGATACTGAATGCACATAACAGTAAATGGACATACATGTAGATGTTGTAATTATTCAGTATTGGAGGATACATATGTTTATGTTGTTTTGTTGATACAGCGGTCCATCTTAGGGTAGCAGGTGTTTGCGGTAAGTATGCAAACAATCCAAAGTACCTCTGGCGTAATTTTACAAACCCAGCCACCCAACATTGCCAACAAGCAACGAATATTTTTGTAGTACAATTGGTTTGCTGTTGAAATCATGGAAACATATTGAAACCACATTGTTTATTCATATGTGCACTGCTTTGATAATATTTGTGTTTGTTTGCCCAATAATGCAATTTACAGGTACTTGACATCAAATGCAGAATGGTTGCGATTTGCTCCGGTGGTTGGTACGGCCAGAATGTAAATTGTTTTTTTTGGTTTTTTTTCGCAATGTAGAATTTTTTCTTCATCATGGATCGGGTTTCAAGCCAAATTCTTTCATGCTATTTTTTGAAGACTGTTGACTAGTTCGAGAAAAAAATCAGATAGGACGATGTTGGGGAAAGTCACTTTTTGACCATCAAAATCCCAAAAGTCAAAAAAAAATTGGCGAGAGTTCCCCCTTATTTTTTGTTTTATTTTTTGTTGGAAAATAGGGCTAATTATTGAGTTTGTGGGTCCACAAAGTTTTTAAAGATTTTTTTGTGCCGGCATAAATTTTTTTGATAAACATTTGTGCCGACACAAAAAAATACAATAATATTATTTTCTTTTATGATCGCATAAAAAAAATATATTTTATTTTATGGACGCATAAAAAAAATATATTTTTTTATGCACCCACAAAGTTGTTTTATTGGGAGCTTAAGCGTACATTTGTTTGTCAAAGGTTTCCACATTATATTTTTTTGTTGGTTTGGTTGCTGACGTCACTTGTTGGGAATGTTTCCGTAATCTTTGCATTGTGACTAGTTGCAGGCCCATTGGTCGCAGAACTCTATTGTTAGCAGGTTGGATTGATCTTGGACATAGACAGCTTTCCTGTAATCTTTGCATTGTGACTAGTTGCAGGCCCATTGGTCGCATAACTTTAGCAGGTTGGACAGATCTTGGACATAGACAGCTTTAACTGTAATCTTTGCTGTTTGACTAGCTGCAGGCCCATTGGTCGCAGAATTTTACTGTTTGCAGGCCCTAGGGTCGCAGACATAGACAACTTTCTGCAGGCTGTCACAAGTCGCAGATCTTGACTGTATAAGGCTCTGCAGGCTGATCAGTCGCAGAAGCTATGTAGATATATTATGTTGGAACTTGATGTTTTCTTGGATGACCTATGCGTTTGAAAGTTGTCATGTCAGTCAACACCAAATGTGATTGCACCACACTGAGTCAGTCAAATACGTGATTGCAGAGTACAAACTAGTTCACAACATTTGAATTCATACAAACCAGATCCGTCGCACATGTTGATATGTGCTACGTCACGTTGGGAGTCTTTTGTCTCGGACGACCTTTGGATTTGAAATTGATAGTGTCAATGTTAAACAGGATGTGCTTCAATGTCAAACACAAATAAATCAGTGAACAGATCATACAAATGCAATGTACTTGGCACAGTTGCTGCTGGCTCTTTACTAGAGAGAATCTTTGGGGACTTTCCCAACACCGTTCCAGTTGGTGTGCCAACATGTCCTGGCAGTATGAATATTGCCATGTGCCTGCAGACTTTGAGCATGGGGATCAGCTGCCAGTTGCTGATCGGTTCTTCCCTTTGGCGGCTGATAAGGTGGAGCTCATGCTGCGATCTCTTCCCTTTGTTGAGCGTGTACAGCAACATATCACAAGTTTCCAACCCATCGATATATCAGCAGATGGTCACGTGATTTGTGTCAGTGATACTGCAGAGACGATTTATGTGAAGAAAACGTGGGTTGTTCCAGTTTCTATCATGCTGTATGCAACTGTTCTAGACGAACAAGTCTATCTTCAAGCGTTTGACGAAAAGAGCACATTGAGATGGGCGTTCAGGTATCCTGCCCAAGAAAACATGCAGCTCAGTGCTTTAGCACAAAAGTGCAAAGACTGCATGGTTGCCCGAGACACAATGTCTGCTTTGGCACCAGTGTTGTTTGTGGGATCACGAAATGGTGAGATCCTGACTGGACGATACGGTGTAATCACTGCAGATTTTTGGCAGACCACCTGTAATAAGACCATGAGCCATAGAGGCTAGAAGTGGCCATTGTTGATGAATGGTTCTGACCCAACAACTCTTTTTTACAACTATGCCTGAAAGTAGGATAGGTATACGTACGTGAAAACTGCTTCTTTCAAGAAGACTGTTCGGGTAGAGCTAGCAGCATGGTCCAGGTCACTTTGGTTGCTGGTAAAGGCAAACACGCGTGATCGATGTCCGAAAGCATCTGAAAAAAGTGTGCACATGCATGCAAATATCACGTGTTGTCAACACAAAGGACTACATCGAAAACAGCCATGGTGATTGTCATGATTGTTTTTTTTGCTGGATGAAAACTTGTGCATTCCAGGTTTTGTGCATTGCTGGAAGACATCATAATCGATTGCAGAGTACAAACGAATTCACAACGTTTAAATTCATACAACAACATATGTGAGCTTAACCTTGGCAAAAAAGGTATCTAACAACTGGAGGTATACAGTGAACATGTATACTTTGGATTGCACCGCATGTCGCCTCTGTTCTGTTTCATATTTGATTGAATCAAGATTGCACATGGTCACTGATTGATTGGCCATTTGATGAGTGCAGTACCGCTGCAGCAGGATTAAAGGCACCGGCAAGTACAGTGGGTACTTCGCGGTCAAGAGGTGCCATGGCAACCCCAGCAACCCGTGACATGGAAATCGAGATCCTGGCTGGACTTCAGGAGATGCTGGCGCAGCAGGCAATTGCTTTACGGATGCTGAGACGCCTGCGCAATACCGTCGATCAATGGATCCAGCGACGTGTGCAAGAGACCGAGGGTGAACGTGGTGGTGGAAGGGCATCACGCTCATGTTCACCTCTTCGTCCAACTCCTGCTGAGGTTGACCGATTGAGGTACCAGCGAGGAAGGCATGCGATGTCAGAGACAGTTGCTTGGGAAGAAGCTCGACAAGAGGACCCTGATGATCCCATTGAAGATCCTACTGGCCCTACTGACCCACCACTGGAAGAGATGCCAACAATTCCTGGCATCACTATGGCCTCTGAAGTGCTTCCTGCAGGGCAGCAGAGTGCTGCTGATACAGTGGATCCAACTTTGATCCGTCACTAAGGGGAACGTGGTTGCACGCCTGTTCGGTATAAAGGTATAAAATCATGTGTGTGTTGTTTGCAGCTGCCGTCATGTTGTTTATGAATGTAGTATTGCAACAGCAATGTCGTTGTACATGTTGGTGTGGCAGATGAAGCTTTGTTTTCCCCTTCGAACTCAATGACAAATTTCAAACAGAACAGATACATCATCCAGCAAAGTAAAAAGTCCCAATGGCACTTGCACTGAGAGTTTGTTTTTTGTGTTCGTTTTATCACCATTGCTTATTTCGTGTTGTCAACACAAAGGACTACATCGAAAACAGCCAGGGTGATTGTCATGATTGTTATACTGTGTGTCTGTCATGATTGCAAAAAAAAACACGGTTTTTGAAAGAACATCGGACATCGATGAGATTTCAGTGGATCAAAAAAGGATTTCCGCAACAGGAGATTTCTCATGGCGAAAGCGGATCTTCAACAAATGTTTGGCTCTGAGGGCAGCCAGGAGTATGTGTATGACTATGCCCACATACACCCTGGCCTTGGAGGTGCACTGCCAAAGCAGTGGGTTGCGGTGACCAACACCCAGGTTCACCGATTGGTCTACATGTTGCTTCACAACTTGGTGGCGCCTCATATTTTTTTGTCAGACTTGGGAGGGGGGATGCTGAAGTGGACATACACGAGAATGTATGAGTTGGAGTCTCCCACGTTTCTGCAAAGCCAAATGAAGTTCCTCGTGATGCAACACAAGCGGAGCGGCAATGAGATCCTAGTCAGGATTGCTCCCAAAGGAAGTGTCGTGCTTACGTTGAGTGTAAGCTTGATTGCCGATGTGGTCTTCCTTGAATTGAGTGCCATCAGTGGCAAGTTCGTGATCATGCTGTCTTGGAACAGCGAAAGGCGCCTCACCTTGTCTTTGCTTGAGTTCATGGCCAAAAAGATTTTGGTCAAACGCAACCAGATGGCCAAATACCAGCGGCTGCATGTGATTGGATCCAAACAACTGGCTGAGGAGTCGGCTGAACCTGATGAGGTGTGGGAGCCTATCAGAGGCGTCAAGCGACGGCTGCGGAACAAAACCCTCAAGGAGGATGTCGACTTCAAGCCGAGCATTTGCTTGGAGAAGTTCAATGCCGTTGATCAAGAGAAAGTCTCCGAAGCGGTCCCCATCCAGTGGACCCCAGATATGATGGACGATGACACCACAGATTTTGATGACTCAGACATTGACTTGTAAATAGCTCGCATGACAAGCTGCAGAAGCAGCATGCACAAGATGCAGACACGGTTTTTGAACGTGATTCCTCGGAGCAAAAATGAGTTGAAGCTACACGCAGATACATATACTTGGAAGTATCAGCAAACTCCATTCAATGATCAATGATTTCTTTGTACTTGGATTGATTGGCACTTCAACAGCATACATCTTCAAACTACATGTTTAGAGTCTGGTGATATACATGTTCAATCCAATTGTTTTGGGGCTCAGGATCAAACCATGGGGGATGTAGAAAAGGTGAAGCAGATACACAGGTTTCTGGCAGCGCAAAAGCTGCCAGATTCTGACTTTCGGCAGCTGGTCCAAAAGCATGCTGAATCTCTTTGCCATAGCCTTCGTGAGAAGCCCCTTAGTTGGGAAGATGTAGCGAACATTGCAGAGCACCTAAAGGATGGGCCATGGAGCGAAGCTCAGCACACCATGCTTAGTCAGGCCATGTCAGAAGGAGCAGATCGTGGGGAGCAGCGGACTACTAGAAGACCCAATCAGACATGCCGGGATTTCAGTCCATACTGGTCTGTTGGCGACCTGGATATCTTGAAGGGAAATAAGCCATTGGCGGAGAAGCTTGACACGATTGCATCACGAATGGTAGCTTGGTTTCATGTTTCAAGATTCCTGCAAGACTGCATCATGAAGAGACTCAATGTTTTGGGGCATGATCCTTTTCCCAAATTTGTTGCACTTCAACTTGGATTCAAAACAGTTTGTTGTTCCACCATTGTTCATTCACATTTGGGAACCCCTTGCTGCTGAAGCAGGGATTTTGCATAAAGAAACCTTGCTGCTGAAGCAGGGTTTGCTTGATTGAACTCCCAACACTTGCACCTTGCTGCTGAAGCAGGGATTTTGTTTCAAGTATGAATGCAACGTTGTGAGGTCCGCATTGGCCTGCACCTACCGACTGAGCAATCCTACCGTGAGATCTTCAGATCTGCACAGGCGGCTGGTTTGTACATTGGTGGATCACTAGAAGCCGTGAGGCAGCTCAAGGACTTGGTGAGAGCCAGAGTTCGGACCCTGGGTAAGGATTATAGGGCCCAATACTTTTTGATGTGATTTCATACTGATTTTGCGTGGTTGGCTTGATATAGTGATTTGGTTTACTATTCAAATTACGTCTTATTCTTCCAACGCTTGTTGTTTAAAGGGCACCCTTTGACCTTTTGCATTTGGACTGCTTTTGTTTGGTTATGATTTGAATTCAGGAAGGTGAAGCTGAGAGATGATGAGTTTGTGAAGGAGTTCCCAAGTGATCCTGCTGATCTTCCAGCAAGCCTTCGTGAGGGATTGTACGACCAGGATGCCTGCGCAAATCTGGTGACAGCGCCTGCTGACATGGCTTCCAAGTACTTTGTGCCTTTGCGTGGCAAAGCTCGGAGGTAGCTTGACAAGCATATATTGTGAAACAACAGGAACATAGGAAGTGACATGTCCTCTGATATATCAAACCACCTCGTACGAACAGCATCCAAACGTTTGGTGTATATGTTGTGGTTTCATATCCAGTGTGGTGAGTGGCTGAATTGCTTTGATATCAGGATAGTCATGTAGAGATATTTACATTCTGCCCTTCTAAGGCATGAGAATGAGAACCCTTTGGCACTGGCGCTGCCCAACCAGCAGCAGCAGCGAGACCCTGCAGCTAATCTGGCGAACAGGGTGGCAGAGGCATTAGTGCCAGCAATTTCTCAGGCGCTGGGCATTCATCAGAGTCAAGGGAGTCGAGTTGGTGCTGGCTTGAACAACCTTCAGGTTTTTGGTCCAGGACGTGGTGCGAATCCAGGGCATGGTGCGACTCCAGTACGTGGTGAATTGGGAGCTGCAGACGGTCTTGCTGCGGAGTGTCACACACCTGCGCCAAAGGCATTGCAAGATAAAACACCTTCACCTCCAACAGCTGCACCTTCACCTCCAGCAGCTACATCTCCACCTCCAGCATCAGCATCGGACTTCAAAAATGCTGAGCAGGATTTAGCAGATTTCGAGGAGGCAAAGGAGCATCGCGATCGTAAGCAGTTGAAGAGACCAGCAGCAGCTTCTGAGGCAACTGCCAGTAAACCATCAGGTCAGAGTTCGAAGGGTAACACTGGCAGTAAACCATCAGGTCAGAGTTCGAAGGGTAAAGTTTCAGAACATGCCCCTAAAAAGGGTGGCAAGAACAGACCGCCTATGATGAAGGCAGGAGACGCAACAGTCTTCTACAAAGAAGGCAAGATCAATCGAAATGAAGGATCTAAGAAGTTTAGAGTTTTTCTCAAAGTTGGGGACAGAAGCGATAAAGCAGTGTCATGGAAGACATGTTCCCCACAAGAGGCCTGGTCGAAAGCTTGTCTTCTTCTCGAAGAAGCATCGAGTGGAAGATAGAGCCTATGAATTTGTTGAGTCTTCTGACCTTGTGTGGAGTCTAGAAAGACAAGTACAAACTGTTACTAATCGTTGGATTCTTCTGCAGTTCAAACATTCAACAAGTATAGAAGACATCAACATAGTTCAATTTCTGCAGTTCAAACATTCAGCAAGTACAGAAGGCATCAATATAGTTCGGACGTGCTGCTATGACGGATGAAAACTGACCTTGTGTGCACTGCATGTTTCTTATCTCACTTCCGGTCATTGTGATGATACTTTAATTTGGTCAAATGTGAGGCTATACGTTTTGATGTGGCCGAACATGACATGCTATATAGGTTACGGCATGAACTACTTAAAACGAGTTTGACGAAGCACTTTCACTCACAAAGCCAATGTCTGAGGGTGATCCAAACCAAGTTGATGCAAACAAATCTGACAGTATATCTTGCTTCCAGATCGTTTTCATTCTTTTCACTGAGCGTTCAAATGTCGTCATTTGCCAGATGACCTTTGCTGATAGATAGTTCTCCCGCAGACATCAGCTTTGCAGACAGGTTTATTTTAGTAGACAGAAATGGGAAACATACACTTTCGCAATAATCACTCTTTCGAACTTGCTACGTTTGATGCATTTCAAAATCACAACTGCAAAACTCTGTGTTGTTTTGGACGCCAGCAAAGAAGTTTCACAAAAAGAATCAAAAAGACCTTAAGACCTGCAGGACTTTTGAGTTTCGCAGGTTGACATACCGTGCTGAGCAACTGTTAGACTCGCATGGTCTTCCCACTGCAGGATTGATTTGATCCGCAGTGCCATGGCGGTGAACCTGGCCAACTTATCAGGCAGCTCTTATGTGAGCAACAGCGCCCTGGGAAAAGTTCTCCAAAACCTCCGTGAGAATCCGGAACTTTTAGAAGAGTCAGGAGTCAGCCGGTGGGCCGTCAAAAGGAAGAGAACTTCTGAAGTTTCGACGTGTTCAGAGTTTGGACCTCTTATCCAATCGATGGAATTGGTGAAGGAGGATGGGACGCTTTTCAAATGCTGGTATGCCAATCCCGCTTCTCATCTAGAGATGGCTCTACAAAGGAGCCGCCACCTCAGAACAGTGTTTCAACGTGCTCTACAAGAAAATGCATCAGGGTGGCACCTCGTCGCTTACAGCGACGAGGTGACACCCGGGAATGCTTTGAAACCTCTGAACAGGAGAAAGACATGGGTTGTCTACTGGACGTTTTGTGAGCTGAATCATCATTTACAGAATGACCTTTGCTGGTTCACCATGCTAATTTTGCGATCTGATGAAGTCAAGGAGGCAAGGTCGTGTTAGATATGTATATGCGTAGAATATTGTTGAAAAAATAGCATGCACCAAAGGCTATCAACAAAACATACATGGCACGTGAAAATGAAAACAGTGCCAATGTTGCTGCAATATGCGTTTGTTGCCCCACTGGCAGGTGGCCAATGGAATGCAGCAGGTCACCAAGAAAGTGCTGAATGTTTTTGCCAATGACCGTTTTTCCTTCGCCAATGGTCTTTACATGCCATCGCTTGGCAGTATGTTGAGAGCAGATCTCCATATACTAATATCAGACGAGGGGGCACTTAAGAACATGCTGGGCCACAAAGGAGCATCAGGCTCCAAGCCATGCATTCTTTGTCGAAACTGCGTTTCTTGACTGTGTGTTTGATTGGGGGTCCTTTCTGTGTTTCAATTCGATGTTAGTTGGAGAACTGAACTTTACATATACATATCTCCCAAGGACGTGTGTTTTTAGAACAACATATCCATACATATACTCCGAAGACCTTCAGTGCATGTTGCTACTTATCTCCACATTCTAAAGCTTGCTTCTGACTTGCATGAATGGCCATGCAGTATTTGTTTTTTTCTCAGGTCTCAATGAACAGTCAACTTGGTGGCGGTTCGGTGGTTGACCATGCAGAGCCTGACATGACCAAATTCCAACGACATACTAACGATACATTATTCAATGTGTGCGATTACCTCGTGCCACTTGTTTGTCACTTTCAGCAGGATGTTGGATGTATTGTTTGGGGGTAAATAATCCATGAATATCAAAAACTGTGTACATAAACATTTCTATAGACTGAGTATCTATTTTTTTGAAATACATACACAAATACAATATATATATATATGGTTATATCTAATGACATATGCCTTTTTTATATTTGCGGGATAATCCCTTGTTGAGTTTATAATTTTTGCTTGTTTTATTTTACACATGTTGGAGTCCTTCAGTGTGATGTGCTTTCACATCTCACACATCGGTTTTGTAGAGGGAAATCCAAACCATTCTTTGGCCATTGTGCTAAGCATTCTCAATTGAGCAAAAGGTCACAGCATCGGGTCATGAACAAGAAAAACTTTGCGGCCTTGGAGCAAGCTTTGGGTGTTAACTATACACCTCATGGAATCCTTTTTGATGTTGAACTTCGTCGGTATTTGAAGCCGGTGTCAGTTCTGCAGTTCGACTGGCTTCATTGCCTGCTCGTACAAGGAATTTTTCCGCATGAGATGAACTTAGCACTTGCTGAGTTGAAGTCGCACGGGTTTGGCCAGACACAAATACATGACTTTTTGTACCTTGGTTGCTAAATGCATTGGGAAACATTTTAATGACCAAAAGTGAACTTTTAGTGGTGTGTTGACGCACTGTGCCTTCAGCCAAAAATGTTACAGGGATGATGGTTATTCAGCAAAGAGTTCCTGACTATACAACCCACAATGTTCAGAAGAAAAACGTAGACACCAGACACCATCATGATTCACCCGCACAACCTTAGCTGAGGAAACAATTGACATGGCCTTCATTTGTGCAGAGCTTTGCTACATCAATTGTTGGAATGTTTTCCAAAAAGGACAAGGCTTTCAACCCTTCCGCCAGTGAAGGTTTGACGCTATACCCTGCAGTGCGGCATTTCCTTTGGAGCTTGAAACTGCATGCTTCAAGAGACCATCATGTGAGATCAGTGGCATACTCTCTCTTCTGCTTGCTAGACCTTCTTGACCTGTTGCATCAATCGATGCGACGGGCCATTGAGAGTGCTGCTCTTGAGCGATTGACCAGGGTACATTTGGAAGCATTCATCAGCGCCCATGGCAAGCAAAACACATTACCAAAACATCATTTTACCAGGCACTTGAGCGATTGCTTTGCTAAGCAGCGATGGCTACTCAATTGCTTTTGTTTGGAGCGCAAACACAAGACAATCAAACGCTATGCCAACAACCTCCATACGATCACCTCGCACTGGTCGAAGACAGTGCTGCAAGATGCTGTGCTGACGGATCTGCAGGGTTTGGAAGAAACCGGTTGCCTGGACCGAACTGCTCATGTCATGGGCCCTTTGAAGAATGCGCCAGAAGAGATTATTCGTGCATTTTCCGAAGATTTTGGAGGTGTGAATGCTGGAAGCCTGAAGACTGGCAATGTTGCCGTGGTAGCCATGGGCACATGCAAGAGAGGAGACACTATTTGTTTCGATGTTGATGGTAGCAGTTGCTTTGGAGAGGTGATGTTGCATACAAGCCTGGATGACCATGCTTGGACAATTGTTCAAAGTTTCTCCAAAACAGAACGTGAAAACGAATTTCACCGATGCGGGCCTTTGAGATGGATCGAAACCACGAAGATCAAAGGGGCGATGATTTACCAGAACCTTCCCCACCAGAAAGTCTTACTCATTCCTCAAAGTTTCTAGACTTCAGTTTGGCAACAACTGCTGAACGACTGTTTATGCACAGATGTTTGCATCAAATACCTTTGCTGACACGTTTGTTGAACCTCTCTCGCCTTGACAGAAATTCAGCCATGAAAAAAGAGCAGGGAAATTGGTTTGTCCTTGCTGATGTACCTTGCATGTGCAAAGTGCAGGGTGATAGATTGACCTTGCAACAAATTTTGCAGGGCTGAATACATCTGAGCAATCAAGCTTTCATTGATCGTGTTTTGGATCGTTTTTTTTGCTGACAGAAACGCAATGCAAGAATCATGACAATGATATAGCTATCGATGTGTCGATGTGTAGACATCTGTTTTGACATGATATCGATATTTTGAATCAGTTTTTTGTCACTATAACTGTATGACCTTGCAGTTCAGGGTGTATTTGATTTGTGATGAGAACTTCCTTGAGATCTCAATGTTTGGCCAGCTGTTGTGGGCTCAGCGATTGCTTCATTTATCTATCCCGTACCTCCATTGTGTCAAAAATGGAGAACATGCCTGATTGGTCGACTGTGCCAACTGCAGAACTTTTGGCAGTGATGTCGACAATCCTGGTGGTGCTGTCTGGACGTCTTGGATCGATGGCAGGGCCGCCACCTTTGAATGAAGTGCTTTCACCAACAGAAGCATTTTCCGAAGTACCAGTGGTCGATCCACTTGTCGAAGATGGATCAGTGGTCGAGTTTGCCGAAGATGGATCAGTGGTGTTTGCTTCTTCCCTTGCAGTTGTCGAAGATGAATCATTGGTCGAAGCACCTTCCGTCGAAACACCTCAGTATACACCACCAGGTCGCAGGCTTCCACCTCCAGATCTTTGCAGGCTTCCACCTTTGAAGCGACACCGTACTTCAGAAGGATCATGAGATATCCAGATTGGTGTGTGCAACAGCATTTTTGATTCGTGGTCACTGCAAAAAGATTATCCGATTCAATTTATATAATTAAAAATAATAATGCTTTATTTTATGATATTCTATTGTGATTTTTAAGATACCTTAAAATGACATCCTTTGGAATATTTATAATTATATTTTATGATATTTAGTGAAATTTTAACATTATATCTTACGTTGAAATTTTATAATTATATTTTTTGATATGTTGATAGAATTGATAATGTTATGTTATATTTTTTATTTTGATATTCGACATATATTTCTTTGACGCTGAAATGTTGTTGTTGTTCTTGTCATTTTGCGAGTTGGCCAAAGGAAGTTTAGTTGAGAAACTTCCAATATACGAATGACCCCCTGCAGAGAAAATAATAATATATATGTATATATATTTAGAGAGAGAGAATTTTGATACATATAAATATATAAACCAAGGTTGATATCGTGTAGATATTCATGTCATGTATCTTAGGTGACCTCTGCTTTGAAGTCAACCCTCTTTGATAATTTGGCTGATTTGGGCATGAAAAACACGAGAACAATACGAAGAAACCAACAAACGCGTAGAAAACACGAGACACTAGAAACCAGCAAACGCGTGAAAACATGAGATCGAGACCATAGAAACCAGCAAACGCGTGAAAACATGAGATCGAGACCATAGAAATCGGCAAACGCGTGAAAAAATGAGAATGATACTTTAGAAACCATCAAAAGCGTGAAAAACATGAGAATGATACTTTAGAAACCATCACAAGCGTGAAAAACATGAGAATGATACTTTAGAAACCATCACAAGCGTGAAAAACACTAGAAGGTGTGGATATAGAAACCAGCAAACGGATGAATTGCGGTATATAAGCAAATGTCCAAAAAGGAATAAACTCCTGCCCACACAAGCGCTGCCTCCGTGCAGGTGTCCCCAAGCATGCGATGGATTCTGGTGGACCAATGCGTGGGTGGTTGGTTGTCGGAATTTCTCATAAATTTTTCTACATTAGTTTTTTTTCAGAAGCGTTGACAAATGCATCACAAAAAGGAACATAGTAATTCAACTTCCCTCGGTTAAAAACCAATGATGTTCTTTGAATTTAGCATCATCATATGTTGTTTTGCCTTCATCAAAAATGCGCCGCGGCGGAAGTTTCAAAGAAAATGGTTTGTAAACTCCAAAGCGGTTTTTGAAGTGCCCCGCACCATCTCTGGTTACGCTTCCAAAGTTGTTGGTTTGATCTGGTGGTTTGGGTTTGGGAGTTCCTTATTATTCAAGAATATGATCCCAATATCGATGTAATTTTTCAGCATGGAGATGTGATTGGGCAACACAACATGTTACCACGTTCCCTTTAGCGCACTGAAAAAACACTCTCACACATTCGTCTCTGTTGTCACGTGAGACCGGTCAGGCAAGGAGGTTGTCTGCGGGCCAAGTAACCAAAATGCCTAATTAACGAAGCACCATGGAACTGCAGCGAGAGATGCACACTGAAAAAACATCAGAGAAATTTATCAGTGAACATTTTGAACTCTGGAAGGAAAGCATTAAGGCAAACATTGGTTTGCGCCACCATCCAACACACACTGACTTTCCAGCAACCAATACCTTTGGCTGCTGTTGAAAGCCATTGCTTTCTTATTGGGACCCTGCAGCACAGGTCACAGCTGTTGGACTTAGTAAGTCCAACCAGTTGGACTTACTAAGTCCAACCTGTTGGACTTATAAGTCTGACTGTTTGTGATGATAAGTACAACCAAGTGGACATAGTAAGTCCAGCAATCAGGCTGCGGCACTTGCTAAGCTCAACCACAACTCATTAGCTATCTAACACGCTAAGTCAGATCGCCATGTGGCACAACTCTATCTATAAGTGCCACCTGAAGTGTGGCAAGTGCGACAAACACTTATAAGCAGGCCCGCACCTCTAAGTATTTGCTGCGGTTGGATCGTGACACCTGTTGCTCCGCGCATTGTAAATGAGGTTTCATATGTGATGATGATTAAGCAGCGAGTCATTTTGTAGTACTGGAGTAGTACTTTGTAGTACAGAGTAGTACTGGAG
>Ga0126337_10000830_pt1 | contig 17200 bp, 5 predicted proteins | sample DipCmetagenome_FD_92527 | JGI IMG/M metagenome (GOLD analysis project Ga0126337, IMG submission 92527) | Coral microbial communities from La Bocana,Puerto Morelos, Mexico - Diploria C A metagenome | ecosystem: Host-associated > Invertebrates > Cnidaria > Coral | place: La Bocana,Puerto Morelos... | reverse complement strand
TGCTCCCTGTTGTGTCAGGACTAGTTTAAACAGAAATAGCTCTTGCTTTTTTTTTACAATTAACTTAATATAGTGAAATACTACCTCGCATTTAATCATGTAATCGATGTTTTTCTTTTCTTTTTCTTTGTAATTAGACTAATTAATTATTTTTTTTGTGAAATGTATCTTCTTAAAGAATTGTAAGCATGTTGTTAATTAAATAAATAAAATTAAATTAAAAAAAAAAAAAAAAAAAAAAAAAAAATTAAAAAAAAAAACAATAAAAAAAAAAAAAAAAAAAAAAAAAAAAAAAAACAAAAAAAAAAAAAACAAATGAACAATGATAATTACACTGTACACCTGTATGTGTTCAAAGCCATATCTTTTAATATAATAAGACAAATTGTTCTAGCGTTTTAGTGGTTTTTACTTATGATCTATTGGAGTACAGATGCAGAGATCATATCATTATCATCCTTTTTTGTTTCTGTTTAAATATGAAACAGATACCAGTAGATTCCATGTTGCTGTGCGTCTGTTTTAAAGTAACAGATCACAGAAGATGCCAAAAAAATGGGAAGAACATCGATATCACACTCAGCTATCTTGTCATAAAAACTACTACACATTAATCTATTTGCTAATATATGATTATAGGTCTTGAATTATTCTTGCATTTGGTTAGTTCTTACTTATGATCTATTGGAGGGCCGATGCATAGATGTTGTCATTATTAACCACTTTATTTAGCTCTTTATTATAAAAGTAGTAGATTCCACGTTGCAGTGCATCTGTTCAGTAACATCAAAATGTGGTAAGAACTTACATTTGTATTTTGCATTTTGTAAATAAAATACAAAGGGTAAGGTACAGTCATGTAAGTAGTATTTGGAGAGAACTTATTTTAATAAGTTATAGAACCATTGCATACCTCCTATATTTTTATAGAGCAGTCCCCAGTTGTTCAAAGGCTGGATAATGCTATCCACCAGGGGCGGGTTGTTCAAAGCCCGAGCTAACCCAGGATTAGCAAGAAATTTGATATCAGTATTGTGTTTTTGTGGTGATGTTTTCTGTTTTTATTATTTTGTCCTTCAGTTTAGAACTAGAGCAATCTCAAGTTACACAAAGCATAAGAAGTGAAAAACATTTTTATACAAGCAAGATTGATTCCTCAGTTAACTTTTAACCCTGGGTTAGCGTTAACCGGCTTTCGAACAACCCAGCCTAGGCCTGGCCTGGGGTCCAGGCCCGGCCCTCAAGGTTGAAGGATAAACAATATAAACAGAAAACCTCACCAAAAAGTTACAAAACTCAATTAAAACTCTTGCTAATCCTGGGTTAGCTTAATCAGGCTTTGAACAACCCGGCCCAGATAAATCGCTATCCAGTGGATAAGTGTTAACAAAACAAACCACGCTATCCTCTGGATAGTGATTTATCTGGTAGATAGCGTTATCCACCTTTTAAACAACCCGGTCCAGTTCCCAATCTTCCAAACATGTTTCTATCATTCTACTGAAACCCTGAAATTGTGTTCGACTAATTAAAATGGATGCTAAAATAATAGTTACCTTTGGAGGCATTTGAAGAGTGTCAAGACAGATGCGCCCATTTCCGTCAATGTTTGGATGGTAGATTTTAGTAACAAAACGCACTTTAGGAGGGTGGAATGGGTATCTGCAAATGACAAAAGGGCAGTAATGTGTCTAAGCATTTTACATATTTTTCAACTCTGTGCTCTATTGAATAAGGCTATTTGAATGGGAACTGCATCGTTGAATACTACTGCTGAGCCTATCAAGAAAAATTGAGGTATCAAAGAACTGACATGATTGTAGTTTAGTCAGCCATCATAGCAGGCATCAAAGGATCCCACGCAAACAGAGACAGTGCAGTGTGTACAGTATCACTATGACCTACACATTGATATTTCTCTTGGGGCGCAAGGAACTGAAAAAAAAAATGCCATGGATGTCAAAAGAAGTACATAATTGTCCAGAGTAAGCACCAACCTCTCAGGAAGCTGGATTTCCAGCTTAAAAGAACCTCCACTATAGGGTGTTTCTTTTGAACCTAAAATTTCTAAAGAAAGCAAGAAAAGAAAATCACAAAACTTATATATATTATCTAGTCTTTGGATGTTGGCAGAACTTAACCTGAAGTTAGGCATACAGAGATTTTTGTTGGCATACAGCTCTCTCCTCCGTAGAGGATGAACCGTCAAGGATGAACCACATAGTGCAAGAGTACGAAGTCTAAAAGATCTATATTGGGCAGCAAACCTCTGCCATCATCACTTTCCACATCAAACTTACATCTCTCACCTCCCCGCCCACCCCCCCGCCACCCCCCGAATAAATGCTGCACCGCTCGAAATTATTGGAAGAACTCGGTATACACCGTGTATGCCAAGCATATAAACTCTTTAATACGGCAGAATATCATGGGACGGTTAGTCAAAACGATCCTTCAAAACTCGCCCAGTATAAACAAAGGAATAAAAAGGAGTCTACTCAGAACCTGCATAGAGCTTATCGATTTGTTGATCGTCAACCGGCCAACACGAGATCCCAGGCGGTGGCTCCTTCCTTAGAATGCTAAGTTCTCGCTGCATACGGGTTGTTCTCTGCATCTTGGTACCCAGTAGCTATCTAGAACAATTTTAAGAACTTAAAATTTTCGCCTTAACAGCAAAAATACCAATATATGGACGTTGATACATAAAGCCGTTCACAGGACAGAAAAGTCAGCCATGTTTGAAAACTAGCGCGAAATGACATGGGAAAAGTACATTAGCCAATTGTGGACCTTTAATATGATCACATGACTTTATTTCCGAGTGAAAAACAACATGGCAGCATATTTGAACACATCTGACACATGAGCTGGAGAACTTATAGATAGATCGGTTTAAAAACTTTATGGAGTGACAAAATGGTCAAAGGTACAACGGCTCGACAAAGGGAGAAAAAGAAATCTTACTCGACAAGTAAGAATTTCACGAACTGTACACCTGGCAGTTCTGCATCGAGCGATGTGACGCCAAACACCGAGAATCTTCACAATCAAAGTCTTTGGAGCTATTTTGTTTTTGTTATTTTACTGTCAGTTGGCAGCGTTTCACTGTTTTGCCTGAAAGATACTGAGTTTGTTTCTCGAACTTGGAGGTCAATCCAAGTTTCTCACGCATTTTATAGCGGCACAGATCAAAACGATGAACAACTTCCGTGTAACTTCAGAGACAATTTCACGGTTGATCGGCGCTCTAATCTAAGCCTGGAGGAGTTTATCCGTTGCTACGATGCCAAAAGGTACCTACCGTATGGTTAAAATACTTAATAGCTAATCAACAAAATGTTTTTGTTACGTACGGTACCCAGAAAAAATGTTTAATAGTCCATTGAACCCTCTGATCTCTGATGAAACACTGCGTTTGTTTGTTTCTTTTTTTTCCTGGGGGTGGGGGTGGAGGATCAGATGGTAAGAAGAATAGAGAACCTCTGCAGGGCTCAGCCACCCATTGTACTGTTCCCCACGTAACTAGTATTATTGTACTTCAAAGTCTGTAATCGTAATGGGTACTGCAGGTATTAATTGTGATGTTTTACCACCTGTTGATTGCAATCATGGTCTCATGCAGACCTAGTGGGGGAGGCTTTGCCATGTAAAGAGGGTGCTTTCCATACCTGGTCACAAGATGCAAAGATGCCTTAGCTTCTAGTATAATAATTTTAGATATTTCCTGTATTTTAACCGCTTTTACGTCACAATGACTTTCCGCTTAGCTGCAACGTAAATTGCTTTAATATCGCAAACACATGTAAAAGTCTCATAAGGCTCACAGAAATTCAACAGGTAACTTCAGGTTACACCTACAAAACCTCAGATTATTGCTGCTTAACTCAGAACCTACTAGAGCGTTTGCCCCAACACATCCTACGATACAGGATCGCTGTAACAGCTGGCACAATAAACTTCAGCCTTGTGGAATCTGTGAGTCGTTCAATTAACTTAGTTTCACAGATCTCTCCGCCATCGGAGCTGACGCCGCTACATTGCCCATGTCTTAAATTACCTTAAAACAAAAACAATCGTTTACTAAAAACAAAAACACTGAAGAGATAATAATAAACCATAATGGAACAAGGATGGTAAACAATGGAGAAGATGGATTACAAACACAAGCTTGAAAAATTTAAGCTAAATTTTTCAAGAGTAGCTCCTTTAAGTTATGTAGATCTGGAAAATTCCAACAGTTTCCATCATCACTGTATCACTGTATGATTATTATCTTCTTGTGTGTTTATTTTCTGTATTGTTTTGTTTGCAGACCTGTTATTATAACTGATGTTGTCCGAAGCTGGAAAGCGATGAACTGGACTAAATCATTTCTTGTCAGTAACTATGGAGACAAGAGAGTATCAATGAAAGCCACAGAGGTTAGATGTACTGTGATTTACTATACTTTTATGCAAAATTAATTTTTAAAATGCAATATACGACCATCCAGTAAACTGACATTTTGCACTAGATGACATTGACATTTTGCACCTGTTCTTACATGTACCGTTGCAAACTCACAAATACGCTACTGAACAATGGCATGATGGTTTGTGTTCTGGACTTGATGGGTCTGGGCTCCAGTCCTAGCTGGAGTCATTATATTGTGTTCTTGGGCGAGACAGTTTGTTCTTACAGTGCCTCTCACTGCTCAGGTTGTGAATAAAAATGGGTACTGGCTAATCAAATATGTTTGCTAAAATATGCACATGCAACCTTTTGATGGTATCCAATCCAGGAGGGGTTGGTTTTACAATGCAGTTGCTTGCTAGGTAGATCTGACAGACCATGGGCATCAATGACTAAAAGAAAAACATTGTACAGTCACATTTGGTTTAATGGTTTTCTGTGTCTGTTTGAGAGAAGTGCCTCCCTCACAGAGGTTCTTATTGCTATAAAGGGAGCTCTGGTGTCTTTAAATCAATGTTCTCTTTCGTGTTAAGAGTTCGGTAATTAAGAGTTCCGGTAATTGTTTTTGAGAGGTGTTTCTACTTCAAGGAAATGTCTGTCTACAAGATAAAAAAATTAATGTAACTTGCTGTGTAGAATTGAAAACAAACTTCAACAAAAAAGTACAGGACACTGTTTAGCACACCTAAACAAAACTGCATGTAACATTTGGAGTGTTCTCTACTAACGAACATGTAAAGTACTTTTTGGTAGTGTCAGTTACCGTAGTATTACTACAAAATCTTCTTTATAAATTTCCTTGAACTGCAGGGTCCTTTAAACAAAGCTCAGGGATTTGCTGTTCCTTTGAAGACTTTTGCGGCGCACGTACATGAAGGCCGACCTGAGATATGGACATATCTAGAAGATGAGCTGTTTATAGAAATGAATCCAGAACTGAGAGATTATCTGGGACAGCCTGTGAGTAGTAGTAAAAATAATTTATTTTTCTTCTTAGTTGCATACATGTAAGTTGGCATATCAAATTTGGCTTAATTATATAATTAAGGCAAAGTTTGAGTTGAGCCAATGCTGGCCAGGGGTCTCTCGGGGCAGTCATGCTCAGTGGGGTCTCATAAGGGTTTTGCAGGTCTTACTAACATGTTTTGCTTCCCAGCTGTGCACAAACGTGCAGTTTGCCTTGAGTGCCATTTGTGCTTTTACTACCTCAATTACAGTACCTACACTGTACATGTACATGTATATGTAGTATATATATTCATTAAATGTAGTTCAGGACTTCAGGAGTGATTCATCGTTTTATTGCTACAGACCTGTTTTGTATGGTCAACAAGTGACCACACTCATCAGGCAACATCAACGAATGACCGGTAATATGTAGTATATATATATATATTTATTATTCAACAAATTGTAACACTGTCCAAATATGGTCATGAATATCAATATCTGTCATCCGTAGGTAACAGATATCCTGCGATATACGTAATTTTGTACACCGCAACAAGCTAAACTGTAAATAAAAGTAGAGTTTTTTTCCTGGCCAAATAAAATTGTTAGTTTTGTTATCAATTTGTTGAATAATAAAACAATTATCCTGCTCAATCTTGCAGAATATCACCTGATTTTAGGCCTTGTCGGCTAAGTATCAGGCGATATTCCACGCGATTTTGCAGGATAATTGTTAAGTATATGTAGTGGTAACTATCTACATGTAGTAGACCTTTACTCTGTCAGTGTGACAGTGCCAGGTGAATTCCACTCTCAGGGTTTCTGTGGATACTTGCTTGCTCTGCTCTTGGCTCCACCATCCCTAAGGACCCTTTCCCAGGCTAACTAGGTGTCAACATAAAATTAACATTTTTATCATCATTCATATTTTAAGCGATGACATCATAAGTCATCACTTTATGCTGGCACAAAGGCTGGCTGGTTTTTCCCCCAATTTCTGAAAGTTTTTGGAAGTTACACAATGTTTGGCTGTTCATTTCGTCCTAAATTGTTCTCCTCTCCAAGCACTTACTTAAGATATTTTTATTAACTAGAATTCAAAGTGAAGAATGATCATTGCAGTTTCATCACTTTCATCTACAACCGCAGTTCATATCTGAATTATTTCATATAAACTTCACATCAACTAGAATTCACTCAGTCAGGTTAGTGAATAAAAATAATTTAATATGTAAATTTTTGGATGATTTCTCTTAGGTCTATCTGAAGGAAGATTTTTTCCAGTTGTTACCAAGAGAGATTCGGCCGTGGAATGCCATGCTTCTGTGGGGAACAGCTCATTCAAGGTCATCTCTTCACATAGGTACAGTATATAATATAGGCACATCACTGCAAATAACAATCTGAAGCATTTTAATTCATAAAGGCAGACTTATTAATCAATTTTAGGATCTGAACTAATACATGTACGTCCTGTATGCCCCAGTTGGTTTAAGACTGAATGATGTTATGCACAGCCAGGATAAATCACTATTCAATAGATAGGTGTTAAGAAAGCAAGCCGCGCAATCCACTGGATAGCGATTTACTCAGTGGATAGTATTGTCCAGCTTCCAAACAAACAAGGCCTGATTACCTTATGTAGTACGTCTTTTCACTCGTATATGTATATGCAGCATATACCTGTAAGTGGATGTCTTTTGTTTTTGTGTCATTTTCTTACAAGTGATAGATTATTGAGCATAAATTTCAGTGTCTTTTATGTTTGTTGTATTTAAATAAAGTAGAGAAGATGCACGCATTGGATGGCTTGCATCCACAGTAAAAGATGAATGTGGTGTTTTAAAAACATGTATTTTTTCTGTATTTTGTTATGCTTGAAATCTTAAAAGTCCATAAAATGTAGAAATGAGTTCCAGTTATTATACACTTGAATTTTATTTATATGCGACAGTGGAAATCTAATGTAAGTTATTATTTGTTATTATTTGTCTTACAGTAAGACCAAAACTTACAGTTTTCATTAACAGTCTAACAGAGTTTCTTTGTACTTTGATTTAAGATCCTTACAACTGGACTGGCACAAATGCTGTTTTATCAGGAAAGAAAATGTGGAAGGTACATATAAACTATGAAAGGCTACTAGTCAAATCCGCCCTTCATTGTGTTAGAGGAGATTTCAGTTTCCCATAAACATATGTCAGTCCTCAAATACTGAAAGTCCCCTCACAGTGTACATAAATGTTTTTTTTTATTGTTATTATTTATTGACATATTACCAGGTACATGTATTTAATTTTATATGCTCTTGATTTAAACATCTGATTTCAAACAAATCAGGCTTCACACTTTTGCCAATAGTAGATGAGAAGTTTATTAGCACTAGTTATACAATCATTAGTTCATATACATATAGTGTGATCATCTAGGTGAGAGTAGTTTTGAAAAGAACTGTTGTTGGTGACTGAGGTTTTGCCAACCTGAAAGTCATCTTCAGAGTCAAGTGAAGAGTGTTTGTAGGTGGATGATGTTATAACCCTGGTAGAAATCCTAGCCAGGATCCTAAGTAGGATCCTAGTAAGATCCTAATAGGATCTTGTCTAAGATCCCTTCAGAATCCTACTAGGATCCTATTTAAGATCTTACAAGATCCTATTTATTTTATAAGATCCTTCAGGATCCTAGAGAATCCTAAAGGATCTTACAGGATCCTGTCTAGGATTTCTACCAGGGAAGTCTGGTCGTTCAGTTTAATCATGATCATTGATGGCATTGTCTGTAAGACTTGTGTTAAGTTTGCCAACAGTCATTGATCGGTCCTAATAAGTTTCAATTAGTCTATTGTTAGTCAAATTACATGTAAGTTGTTCCGTTAGAGATCTGTCCTCTGTTTTTGTTTATGCTGGGAATAATCCATCCAGCTGGGCTTTCTAATTAGTGGCACATCATCAGGTAGATTTTAAGCCAAGCTTTGTTTGTTTAGCTGCATTGCTGTTACTTCAGTTCACTCTTTTTTATTGGCCTCTCCTTGCAGCTTTATCCTCCAGGACAAGACTACTTATTGTATGTCAAACAACATCAGCGATGTGGTTTCCCTCTGGACTGTTGGAAATACAATAGGTGCACTGCATTCAGATCACACTATTCAAATGAGCTTGAGCAGTGTTTGACTAAGTTACTCTCTCAGATTCTTCATACATGAACTTTGATACATAAAAATAATTACATAATTATCAAATAAATCAAAGTAAATTAATCGGTGTTAGAGCAGTCTTCACTTGAGTACATCGAAAAGTATTTGGCTTTGCATTATTTCACTAAACGATTTGCTTGAAAAACTTGCACCAAATTTTGATCCAATCAAAACCAACACCAATCAAAACTTACTCACACATGATTTTCCACACTTCTCATGAGCTTACATGTACATGTATTTTGATTGGTTCAGTGGATCTTCTGCAGGTGTCCTTTGTAATAGGCTAGAGTAAAAACATGAGAATTTCAGTAGTCAGTCTTTTATTGTTGGCATAATATAAGGCAAGGTTTTGCCTACCCTATTTATAACCTGACCAAAAATTTCATTAAGGGTGAAAGTTTCTAAAGAAACTGTGGTGCTGCGTCGTTGGGGGTAAGAGGGAAGTAAGAGCGATGAAGGGCTAACGCTCAATACACCAGCTTTATAACTCGTTACGGTGGCCACTTTACATTTTCAACTTAGTTGATATAACCAAAAATTTAATACCCTATTTATGATGTACCCTGTTTCAGAATGTCCTTATAATTAGTTCTCTAGTTCAGACCACTGGTAAATTGCTGTAAGCATACAATAATTTGTGAAGGGTTTTAGAGGCTGCACATTCCTACATTGTCCATATAAGGGAGTACCCCCTCCTCCAGGTCTCATGGAAGTCTGCACTCAAGCCTAGCAGGCATAGCCTATGAGCCTGGTGCCTTTTTCTGGTTTCTGCACATGGCATGAAGGAACTAGGGGTATTTAATGCTTAAGTGAAATGCATTCTTAAATCCAGCATTGCACATAGGCCAGTACACAGTTATAAATACCCCTGGATAGAGATGGCTGTAAAATTTTTGTTATGCGCTCAGTTCAAAATTGTCTTGCCCAAAAAGCACAACATGATGACCACGGCCAGAGCTCAAACCCAAACCATTCAATCCAAACTCCAGTACATATTAAACACACTTTAAAGAAAAAATGCATAAATCTTACCCATATTCCTTGTCAGTGTGATTTGCCACATAATCATCAATTCATGGAAATGTCTAAGGCTTACTGTTTCATCCCTACAGCATGTTCTAGTGTCTAATCATATGCTTGTGCATTTTCCAGTCCAATAGATGCGTATAACCCGGACTACAAAAAGTATCCAAAGTTTAGGCAAGCCAAAGCTATCTCCTTTACTCAGGAAGCTGGAGACCTTTTCATCATTCCCACAGGCTGGTTTCACCAGGTATGGTCACAATCAATGCCATGACCCTTTGAAAAATATATACCTAATACTTACATTGTTAAGTAGCCTGAAGATTCCAAACTCTGCAATCAAAGAAGCCAGTTTATTATATGACTGAGAAAATTACTACGTTGTAATTGGCTGAGAGCCAGCCAATTTATCATTAATTCTTAATTCTTAATTCTTAATTCTTAATTCTTAATTCTTAACACTGCAGTGTAAATTTTTTTTTTTTTAAATTCATTTATTTTTTTTCCTTACATCATATTTTTTCAACACAACATACATTACATGAAATACAATACATACACTACTTACAATACAATACTATCATTTACTCTACTAACAATACTTAATACAATCCTAATTACACTACATACAAGTAATAAAACACTCTAAAATACATAAAGAAAAATTTCATATGACTGCCTACAAATATTATTATTTAAGAGATAAATTTACATTTATAATAGCATAATTTTTTTGTTTGTTTGTTTCTTTTTTTTTTGGAACGGACAACATGTTTTATATCATTTTATATCGTTTTTTTGATATCATTAATAAAACTGCAGTGTACTGAAATTAATGCATGCGCATTCTCAATTTTTTCAGTCATATTAGAAAGGTATACTCGTATGAAAGCTCAAGCAATTAAGGATATTTACACTTCACTATTAAACTGAAGATGGCATAAGCATGCCGAAACATGTCTTTAAAAATAGTTGTCCGTTTTTTTCAATATTTATCTATATTGCTAGTATTACGACCTTATGGAAATATTTACACTTCAGTTGTGATATTTGAAAATTATTTCAAATTACAACTGCTTGTCTTCAGAAAGGCTCTTGCATTTTAGTATTCTTGGTATTGAGCTGGAACGATCTTGCAATGAAGGCTTATGAGGGGAAATATCATTAAAAAGAGATTAACGTCATTTCCCGTTCAAAAGATTCCCCGCATTAGCCTCAGTTGCAAGCTAGTTTCAGTCCAATACCGGGAATATGGATATCACCTATTTTGAGAGAATTTTTAAATATTACTTGTAGTGTAAATTACCTATACCTTTATATTATAATTGAGCAAGCAAGCAGGCTCTGTTAAAAACAGTATTTTTCGTTTTTCAGGCATACAACCCTGTTGAAACAATGGCCATTAGCAGTCAAGTGATGAACTCACAGAATTACAAGTAAGCTGTTACTGTGCTAGGCATGCATTTACTTGGTTTACTGTGACATTGTATGAAGTGACTTTTTATGAAATTTTCTGCCAGGCTCTGCTCATTTTGTCGGAGCCAGTGCTTACACCAGTAATTATACTATCAGCCCCAATCCAATTCAACCACAGCCACAATTATTTGTTAATTAACGTTTTGAAAGTGGCGCGTGTTTTTTATAAACCAATGGCTAAGTGTGGTAGAGCAGTTTTCACTTAAATGTTGACAGTACTTGCATTTGTTTTGGTTTTAGATTTTAACGCTACCCGATTGGCTTGAAAAAACTTGCACCACTTTCTCATCCAATCAGAAGTAAGCAATCGCGATAGCTCGCGCATGTTTTCCCGCGCGTCGCGTCGGCTACATGAATTTGCTTCGAGTTTTGCTTGTTTCAATGGATTCCCTGTGTCCTTCACTGACCATAGCAAACACGAATTATTTTCGACAGTCAACTGAAACATGCCATATCAGCGGCCAGAAAATTGGGTAATCGCAATGGCAATGACCTCTTCAACGCGACTTACAACATTTTTGAGGCGAAATCCCTGAAATCCCATCATTGAGAACCCGAATCGCCATTTTCCACTTAACCATTGGCATAAGTGAAAGTTTCTATGTAAACACTATAGAGAGTTTGGGTTGTGTATATAGTCTCCCATGGACGTGGAAATCCCATTTAACCTAGGCCATCTCGCTAGCCCTAGGACTCAAAGCTGGATTTTAATATACTGTGTTGTTTTATTTTTGTAATAAGATTGGTGCTAGATGAAATTTACAAAGGTGGAGAGGTAGATCCAAGGAAACTACCGAGAAATTTCCACAGTTTATCTGCGAGAGAACAAGTAAGATGGATATGTTCGTGTTAACAGCAACTTTCAGTGTTCTTCACTGTTAATTTCAGCGGACGTTTTGACGGAGATTTTAGAGACCAAGAACAACTTAACATATTCGACATTGTTGGAAGTTGGCATCATAAGGGGCTTGACAATAATATATTTGAGTGTTTTACAGCGGGTGGCATTTAAACTAGATTTCCTGTGTGTACGGATTAGACTACGGTAAGAAATTGCAAAAACATTTCTACAATTTTACAGAATTAATCCGCCACAACTGCCTCACGCAACCGTGGCCATTGTAGAGTAACCTAGGATTGCGGCCTAGCATGCCTTCAGAGGAATTCTCTTTCCTTCCAGCTGCTTCCAGTTGCTCCATGTCTGGCTCCATGTCTTCCTTGATAAGCTAGTGTGACCTGGCCTTTATTTACAATATATATATAAATGTTATCGACCAAGCATGAAGTCAAGATGTCTGGATATTGGGACACAGCGGGTAATACTGAGCGGACCGGGCAAGACAACGCGCCATCTTGCATGCCCGCTTGGGTAGCCAACCACAGTGCAGCATCTTACCCTCTCACGGAGAGACCCATATAACATATAGTTTTTTTTATTATTTTTCTAGGTAGAAGCTGTTGTAAAGATTATTCCAAAGAAGATAATCGGGAAAGGGAAGAAAGTGACAGAGGACATTCTGAATCAACTCAAGTGGAATGGAAAGGGCAAGCAACACAACAAATAAATACATAAGTACTTGAGGAAATCGGAGAGGGATCACCAAGAATTGTTTGAGCCCGCGGTGTTCAGCGGAGAAATTGCTTAGCAACATTACGTGGTCCGAAGAGTTGTTACTCTTGTGCTTTCCTCGGTCTGTTTATGATTGGACAATAAGATTCGGGAACTCTTCACCCGAGTATTCAACGAGCATTTTCGGAAAAACCCACTCACTCGTACCCTCGGCTAATGCCATGTAATGTACATAAGGAAACAAGTCTTAAAAGACATGTATATTTTACATATTTTAAATGAAATCTCACGCGAAAAGTTAAAAATGCCATAACGAATTTTGTTCTTGTGGCAAATGTATTTAAAATAAATGAGTTGATATTTTCTTTTAAGATTGTCGTTTGATAGACTGTTTATATGTTCGGCTGCAAAAAAGTTGCCACAGCTGTCTACACACATCTGTAATACATAGAAATCTTCAAAACTTGCATAAAGTTAAGTTTATGTGTTTTTTTTGTTTTGAGTGTTAGTTTAATTAACACTAACTCGACAAGACATCAGCCAGATCACCTCATGCCAAGACTTTGAGAGGCTTAGTCCTACTCATAACAAAAAAAAAACGAAATCAAGAACAAAAGAAAAGCAACCTATGCGAGTCGTGATAAACCTCGCGTGTACCTCAGTAGTTCTCAGGCGCTTTCGACATTAGATATGTTTTCCTTTGTAAGCGCATAAATTCTGATGTATTTTTCGCTCACCTCGCACTAAAACGATCGAAAACGCTCCTCACTGTCAACAGAGGAGACCATCGACAACGGAGACCTATGGTATTAGTTTGGACTAGGAAACGGCTAGCGTTATTCTCCGTGTTTCATCGTTGCGCATCTACAATTTCGGGCCTCTGCGTGTGAATGGGAAAAACGCTGCGAAAACGGTATATACTAGCAGTGTAGACCCGAAGCGAAAACGCATTTTTTCGATCGAAATCCATTAGTGTGGCAGGGCCTCGGCAGAGGAATGCCATGTCCCTGCTATTTATGCCTGTGTCAACAAGACTCAAAGATATGTTTTTATTAGGTAAAAGGCGAAAATGAAATCTTAAGAGGTTGAAGGACATGGAATGTCCGAAAAAGCAACCGCTAAAGATGCTGTTTATGAACAGGACACTATCGGTTTTTTTGCGACAGAAGTTTGAATTACACAATGTAAAACACTAAAATCAGCGTGTGGAGCTCACAGACTTTTGTTTGTGTGTTGTTGTCGCTCGAAGTAAAATACAGTCAACTTTTCGTGACGACTGCGACGTTGTGATGACAAGTCACTTTGTCCCAGACAATGCTTAGACTATGAAAGGTTTCGTGAAATTTGCCTTCTATGGCCAAAATTTACGTGGCACTGTTGCATAACACATACCGTTATTTAGCAGCGTTTTTTAGCGCAAAGAAATCCTCCGGTTTTTTTTTGCCATAAATTGCTTCCTGTAAACTTCTCGCCTAACGTTTTTGTTTCCGTAGTTCATTTAGACAGCCCAAGCCGCGGTGAAAGTGTAATCATTTTTCTATATTCATCGAGAAAAAAAAACCTATATTATGCAAACCCGCGATGAAAAGACCTCTTGAAAAGGATATGCGATATCCGATTGAACTGTCCTCTGTGATTCATTTATTACGGAAAGGATCTTGATGAAATGCGTAAATAGATTTCCGTTTTAAGAACGGGCTTAGCTTTAATAGTGATAATCGGGTTGTAATATTTTGTCGAAATTGCACGCAAGAAATGGAATATCGCACTCTCATGACGTAATTCAGGATCTAATATATCGGATTAAAGGTGCGTGCTAATGTCTGTACGTTCTATTGGAGTTGGTATCCGTACCGTTTCAACCGCAACGCTGTGGATTGATAGGGCTGACGCTCCTCAATAGAACACTTCTAACTTCAAATTATACTGCGATTGTTTTCGGTTGAAACGTGGTAACATGCTTATTTAACCGTTATTTAACCAGTCAAAAAAAAAGTCGATCAACCAAACGAAAATGTTTTTTTTCCACGCTAGTTTTGCACGGTAAATTCCTTCACTATGTCTTGCTCGCTTTGTTCATTTTCTTTCCTTTTCAAATGTATTTTTTTCACATTTAGCGACAATAAAGGCTATTCGAGACAACAGAAGTAAATTACAACTGAATGTTTAAATGCCTATTGAACAAGAAAGTCACTGATCTCTATTTGACATCAAATGTTTACATTACCGCCGTATTATCCTTGCGAACCGTCCCAGGATATTTTCAACGCCTTCATTTCGTAGGACATGTATGCCGGAATGCTGAAACTATCCTGCGCCTTAGAAACCGCCAGGAAAGGATTACTCCAAAATCATCTAATATGAAGCATTCTTTTCGTTCATTTGTTCTACCGCGTATATAGAAGATTATTATTATTATTATTATTATTATTATTATTATTATTATTATTATTATTATTATTAGAGAGAGTTCCGCGATGCAATCAAACTGCGCTACGATTGGCCGGTTGATGATATCCCCTCCACCTGTGTATGCGGTGATGAGATTGAGCCTGTCCTACAAGACATCTCGGGTGAACAGCTGGGAAGAGGTTCTAATCGAGCTCCAGATGCGAGATTAGAAACTATTATCATTATTATTATTATTATTATTATTATTATTATTATTATTGTGGCAATAACAAACTGTCCGAATTAATTTAAGTTATGTTCAAAGAAAAATTATACACGTTCGTATCCATTACATTAAAAAGCCTTTGCTGTGGAACACGAAGTAATCAAATTTTAGCAACGACAACATATAACAGTTTCAAAGCCCCCTAGCCCTAAAACAATAACAATTGCTACAATAATACAACAATAACAGCTGACGAGAGTGAGCTGCCACACTTTTGTCATAAAATTCGCCCTTTCTGCCACTTTGCCGGTCATAGACATTTGATCGCGTGACTACAGTAAGAACCTCTTATTTTCGACAATAGAGTATACTGTATGTCTGTTAGAAAGCAGGCTGAAGAGGTTCTTAAACTATTTTTTTATTACAGGGTGAAAAGAATTATTTCTGTGTATGGTATATATAATTTGCTACAAATTTATGTTAACGACTTAGTGCATTATTAAATCTAATACACAAACAAAATGTAAAGTAATAATTATTTATTTATTCGATACTTACTATAAATTTCTAATGGCTCCTAAGGCAATCTAAGAGTTTGACCATTATTCTTTGCTCATGATGGCATAAACCTTCTCATTGGTGTAATTATCGTTGTGCTTGGCACAAAGCATGTGATAAAATCGATGATGATGTCATAGTCAGGCAATATTTACGCAAGGAATTAATTTTGCCTATTAGTCTCAACAAGGAAGCAACATTTTAAATTGCCATCACTTGTATGTTAGCAACGTAGAACATTGAATTGGTTTTCGGAAGTGATTTTATTCTACAATAATAAGTCTTTATCAGACGTGCATTTTAATTTGCAGTACACGTGGGTATCAGTTGTCCGCGTGCGTGATCCTGATTTCAGACCGTCTTGCTTTGTTCATACTCGCCATGTCAAATTATTACTGTTAGCCAAAATATTTTAAATTCGGTTTAGCCGTCAAGGCCACCCCCACTCCCCTCCCATTTGAAACTCTTTGTTAATTGTCTGTGTCAACGGAGTTTTAGCTCATTGCACCACGACAACCAGAGCAAAGAACAGCCGATAACCATGGGACGACAGGGAATGTCAATTCAGGATCTGAAGCCGGCGGGAACATACGGTCCACACACTGCAAAGATATTATCACTGCGAGGTTCCTAAACCTTGCCCCTGGGGACTACTGTCCCGACCGCATGGGACGCGGTTGGCTGTGGAATAGACCAATTTCGATATATTAAAATTCAACCTTAAACAATAGACCTCAGCACGAGGCTCTGGGGAAAAACCCCCACAATCCCCAGAGCCTGGTGCCGAGGTCTATTGTCTTAGGCTGAATTTTAATATTTAGAAATTGGTATATTCTAAGAAATGTTTTAAACGGGACCATGGTGAAAGCACTGACTTTGATGATATTGCGACAAAGTTGTTAGTTTTAGCACTATTACATAGCATAGTATGTCACCAGTAATTCCCATTACTTGTGCCTTTAAGGACCAGTTTCACTGTTCGGATTCAGAAGAACGATAAACAAGAAATGCAATGGTGAATTTTTGTTAGCCGACGTCACTTATAAAAATGTTTCTCCATTCCTTTCCATGCTACTTGTCTAATATGTCAGGTCCTGAGGGTAGAAAAATGGCTTAACCCTTAACTGCAACATGCGACTCATCAATTCTATGTACTTCAAGGAGCTGCTGATACACTATAGAATTGACTGAATTTTTAAATTTCATTTGAAATAAGTTATTCTTGCTCAAGGAAGTACGTGTTAAAAAAATGTCATCTGGGCGCATGGCACCGACTCTAATTTACCTCTTTGCTTCGTGCTTTTTTTCAATAGACTTCCGCGTATCACTGAAACAAGGGCACCACTGCACGCTC
>Ga0126337_10000828_pt1 | contig 17223 bp, 7 predicted proteins | sample DipCmetagenome_FD_92527 | JGI IMG/M metagenome (GOLD analysis project Ga0126337, IMG submission 92527) | Coral microbial communities from La Bocana,Puerto Morelos, Mexico - Diploria C A metagenome | ecosystem: Host-associated > Invertebrates > Cnidaria > Coral | place: La Bocana,Puerto Morelos... | reverse complement strand
TACAAACAAAAGTTTACGACCCAAGGATCGACCGACCGACCGACCGACCGACCGACCAAGCGAGTGAATTCGCGCTCGCTCACTAAACTCCTATTTTGCATTTCTGCAAAATAGTCGTAAAAAGAAAATTAAGCGTTGTTCAAATTTGTGATACCAGAGAGCCTTCATATTGGTGATTTGTAATCGTATTTCGGTCGCTGTGTTACTAAATTTAACTAAACAGCGACTGTAAATAAAGCAAACAGGTTTAAATTTGCAATCATTTCAGGTTCTTTCTCATTGTACCCAAAAGTCTTTTCACTGTCTAGTGTTGGTGGTTGAGTAGATACCTGGCGGTAGAAGAAAAACAGATACTGAATAATGATAAGATAGAGGCGACAGTTAAAGGAAGCCGATTATGTGCTGTGTTTCATTTACTTTACGCTTCGCTACTGGTGTTAAATTATGTAACTACATATGCCGAAATTGAAATGTCTTTTTTTAAATAAATACGAATTAATATTGGAAGAATTGAAATGTTTTTTTTTTTTCTTGAATAAATAAATGCAGCTACATATAGGAGTAAAGCGAATAGAAATGATAAATGCGATTATATACTGGGGAAAGTTTAGTATAATAAAAACCACGAAATCCTAAAACGTGTCTATATAATTTTTATCAGTTTTTATTTTTCATAGACAACATACGTAAAAGTAAGGGTTTTTAAAAAAAAAGTAAACGACGTTTCGACCGCTCTTCGGTCATTCCGGCAAGCTATATGAGGGTAAAAATTAACACATAGATATATCTGCAGGGAGATAATAAGGTAAAAATATGCGCTAAGGGATAAAAAGGGAGTGTTAAGAACTAGAACAGCATGTAAACTTTCCACATATATTTTTTATCTTCATCATTTAATTTGAGAATGAACGAAGAGCGGTCGAAACGTCTTTCACTTTTGCCCTTATTTTTTATCGTCAACATACTTATCTATGAAAAAAGAAACTAGTAGGAACGTGTTTACGTCTGTGAATTTTATGATCTCTTGTCCTGATACAATAGCTCGTCACTTGGACCGAATGACGTCAGTCATCATCATGCGTGCGAATTGCGTCAGATCAAAAATAAAAAATATTGTCTCTACTTGTTCAAAAGAGTTTTTGAAATACGAGTGGAAATCAAGTAATAGCAGACAAACTCACATCAGAAAATGCCTGTTGTGTGAGGTTAAAACATATTCTAGAACTGCGCTTGTGAGACAAAAACTACAATTTCATATAATTTATAGTCTCAGAATTGAAAGCTCTTAAACATTTGGAAAGTGAAGAACCTTTGTACGTTCTTAGAAATATTTCTCGTCAAGAAGTTAAGCTCCGACTGAATTGATTTTTTTCTTAAAATAATGTATAGTACGGTGGAATATATAGCTCATTAACAATCATCACAATCATAACGCAATTCTTTTTAAATTACGGCTCTTTACAAATTTATATAAAGCACTCAGCATAAAATATCTTAACGATAATATCTTGTCAGAGTTTTACTTAGGACTACTTGGGTTCTAGAATCTATATCCAAGAAACACAAAGTGAGTCAAAATTCTAACATTTCTTATCAAATATTTACTATAAAGCAATCGGTTTGCTATTGTTGTGTTCGTACTCTTGATCTTGTGATACTAATATTTGCATGGTTGCACTGACTATTTAATCTCATGCTTGTCTGAATGCCGAGTAAGATTGTCGATAAGTTTCCAGCATGCAGCCTTTTTGTTACACGATTCCATGGCAATATTAGAACACTTAATATATTGTTTGCCAGTGCAGGTCGTTCGTTCGCTGCTCATAAACGCTGCCGGCCTCTGAAGCCATTGTTATGCTGATTTGATGATTTCTTAATTAATTAACACATTTGGCGTCGTTTAACAACTGAAATATCACCACAGCAATCAATTGAACGCAAGCAAGTGACTACGTTTTTAAAGTTTGTACTGTCACTGGTAACAACCTAAATTTAGGCGTGATCGGATAAGTCCAGCTTCAGATCGCCCGCATTGCGCGCAATCGACATTGGAGAAATCTAGTTACTTCTTGATCTACAAATTTCGTTCATGGAACGTGCAACTATCCGTCTGATAGCTCTGGTGATTGTGTATATCTTTTATCTTTCCGTTGGTGCCGCTATTTTCTCGTCGATCGAGGGACCTTATGAACAGCGCATTCTGTCAGATCTACGAAAGAAGCGAGACGATTTCCTAGTGAAGCACCCCTGTGTTACTGACAGGGAACTGGAAGCTTTTGTCAAGCATGTTGTGGCGGCCCAAGAAATGGGAATATATCCACTTCGCAATACAAGCGACAAGAGAAGCTGGGGATTCGGAAGTTCGTTTTTCTTCGCGGGTACTGTCGTAACCACAATAGGTAAGACCAAATAGAAAACTGCAGGTGACCGGCAGGTTTATTAGAACCCGTATTTACCAGCTTCGGGAATCAACATGCTTTTTTCCTACCGCAGATTAGTTTCCTCATTGAAATTAATCGTATGGAAGTATCCATTGTCAACCTTTTGAACTCATAGATTTCCACTGACTATTTTTCTGTTAATTTACATTTTTTTATATTCTCTAGACTATCAGGGATTGATAATTTAGCAAAACAAAAATACAAAACCTAAAATTCTCGAAGTCTTCCTGCACTGAAAATGTTTGCTCTTTGAGAAACCATCATGAATAATTAGCAGAAAGACTAACAATTAATTCCCTAACTAAGAGCAGATAATTAGCACGTTAAATGTTGGCATTTCTCTCAGTTGAACACCTGTGAGCGCTAGAACAACTCTTGGAATAAGATAGCAGTTCGTTTAAAACTCCTAAATCGATTAAATCAAAACGCAGATAAGATTCTTTTCGAATAAACCGAGCGATCTCGGCGTAAGTGTATTGGAACAATATTTACGTTTGAAGTCATGGTTTCGTAAATTCTCGTGAAGCATCTTGCATAACATTAAAACTTAGCTGATAACCAGATGTAATAAACTGATGCCCAAAAGAATCGAATTGGAACTTCGTTAAGGTCGTTAAGTTTCGTATCCATTTACTTTTACTGTATGACCGTGCATGCTCTGCTTTATATTTAAAGTGGATATTTTTTTATTTCATGAAGTTCTGTTGACATTTCGTGCTATGCCGCATCTGTTCACAAATGTAAACACTGGAGCGGTTGAACCTGAGTGGAAAATCTAAACATATGTGTCTCAGCTGCCCGACAACTCCATCAGTTATTTTTGAAACTTATTAATGGTTCCGGCATCTCTTCAAAGAAACCTTTCTGTGGTTGCCGTCATTGAGAGATTTAACTTTTTATGTGAAATCGGTTTTGTAGTTCGGTGCTTCTCCAGTTGACGCCCTTTATTGTGTGTTATGCTGATCACATGCCACATACACGATTCACAAAAGAAGTATCTGTATAAACGGAATGATTTTATGTAGTCTGTGCGCCCGTTTTAGTGAACTATCTGATCTTACTTTGACCTTGCAGCTGTAATATTGGTTTGACCGCATTTAGTTTTTATAATGAAGACTATGAATGTTTAATCGATTTTTCATGTATATTCTTGTATATTCTTGTCAGATACTGATATAGTGTTGATGTACAGCCAAGTTCTCAGTTGGTATATTTATGAAACATGCGGAGATAGGTTTAGAGAATTGGCATTTCAAAGTAGATACTGAACATGTCGATGCATTAGTAGAAGCGCAGTTCTGTCAGCGTTCGAGCCTTTTTGTTTTTCTACTCACGCTCATAGCCAGCTTATCGGCAAATCATCATCTTTGTCCGAGTTTCAGTTATTCAATACCATAATTTTCAATACACGATTCGCAAATCCTCAAGGCCCTGGCACATATTTTATTTATGAAATACAGGAGTTCTTTATGTCTCTTATTTTTATCTATTTTATCGTGCAAATTAGTTAGAGTTTTATAGCAGCAATTTCAGTTAAGAATATTTTATTTCACGGCTCTGCTTATAGAAACAAGGAATGTTGCTGTGCTAAGGGCCTCTAAGCTATGGATAGACTTTTTAATATGTCCGCTTATCTTTTTTGGCAATCTAAAAGAAGGATAACGACAGATATACCTTGTCTCAACTTGGAATGCAAAGACATGGAAACTGCAAAGGAAAAGTCATATCGAAAACAGAAAAAAACAGCCTATAACCGAGCAGCAAGCCAACAGTTCATCTTTTAGAGCGATTTTTATTTGCGTGTCGAAAGTTATTCCCATTGCACTGTCCTGTACAACTACGGTACCCGGTCATCTCGCCACCAGGGAGTTTCGCCACCAACCAACTCGCCACCAAGGGACCATCTCGCCACCAAACAAAGTCTACTCGCCACCAATAATCTTATAACAGTAAACCGCAAGCCGAACAGACTAATTCGTTGTTTGTGTTATGTTGAACGACGTGTGGCTATAACATATCAGGCTACTGCTTCGTATAATAGCTTGGTTTTGTCTCGAAAACACCGTGTTGTCCATTTCAACGATGCTAAAGTTTTGTCTAATAAACGACTCGAACAATACATTGTTCATTTCAACGACGCTAAAGCCTTCTGAAACACTTACGTAAATCGAAATGAAACAGCGAATTCAGCAATAGCAACGCAACCAGAAAAAAGCTGTTGGGAGTCATCAATCATATTAGAACTGTTTAAATTATACGAACTTTGACGCGCGCACACTGCTTTCGAATTCAAGTTACCTCGATAACGGAACACTTACGATATCACTTCACCGACAACATGTTGACATCGTAATTTGCGTACAGACAAGTGAAAAAACTTCGTTTGAACAGCTAGTTCACCTCGACATACTAATTCACCCCGACATTTTATTTGTGTTTGGTGACGAGTAGGCTTTGCTTGGTGGCGAGGTGGTTGTTGGCGAGATGGTCTCTTGGTGACCTTGGTGGCGAAACTCCCTGGTGGCGAGATGACCGGTAACCACAGCTACTATGTGCGAACACAGACGTATTTCAGGCTGTCACTTGCCACTTGCCGGGTTTTGCCGAAAGCGAGTGACAGCCGAAAATACGTCTGTGTTAAGGAAAAAAAAACACGGGAAGTCAGAGCATGAACCTCTAAACGGGATAGCATTTTAAACCTCATCCCAGCGCCCCGGGGTTGCAAGTGAAGGCAAGGGCTTTCTGACCTCGGGTAGTGAGGTACCTCATCTTCTCGGGGTCCCCCACCGCCATGTGAACAGACCCTGAGTGACTTTTTTAAAACACAAATGTAGAATTTGAGAAAGTCCTCCCGACTAGCTTTATCAATTCTATTTTAGATCAAAATTACCCTTCAGTGAACAGGGAGAGACATTTTAACAGCAATGGACCATTACTTTTGCATTCAATTAACATATGTAGTAGTAAGCTTTAACTTGGACTTTTCATACAATGCTCATGGTGATAGCTCTAACACTCATGTTTCATATCAGCTAAACAAACGCCTCCGTTTAGCATAGTTTTATTTACTGTTAACTATCAACAATGTTTTCACAGGATACGGAAACATCGCTCCCCTGTCGGATGGTGGCAAAGTGTTTTGTATGGTGTTTGCAGTTTTTGGCATTCCCATGACGGCCATCATGTTGACAGCTATCGTGGAAAGACTCCTTCAGCTGACCGACTTGCTTGAAACGTTTCTTTGCAGTACGTGCACTGTGCGCGGAATCCCTCCCGCTTACCTCCGCTTTCTTCATCTATCACTAATAATGTGTGGAGTTGTCGTACTTGTAATGCTAATTCCTGCTGTTATCTTCATGTTGCTGGAAGACTGGAGCTATTTTGAAGCGCTGTACTTCTGTTTCATATCGCTAACTACCATTGGACTTGGCGATTTTGTGCCCGGAGACGACCCAAAGTGGAGGAGGAGCGAATACCGATCGTTATACAAGGTATTCTGCGTGTTCTTCTTCATCACTGGACTTACATTCTTGCTTCTGATTTTGGAGCTTTGCGCTAAGGTCCCGGATGACCATCCCGGCATGCTTTTTTCGTGTCACAAGCCATTCATCCAAGAGGAAGAAACAGAGTTAACATTAAAACAGCGTCCGCGATACTCCATGTCCAGCAGAGGAAGCAGTACATCGTCAACACAGGAAAATGAAAGACTTTCCAGGAACTCTTATGAAAGAATAAGCAACAGAGACAATAGATAATGTAGCCAATGAAAACAGATCAGTGAGTATAACATTAAGATACCATGGTTTGTAACAAAAAATGAGTCAACTGGGGTGAAACACTTGCCCAATTCTAGAGTTAGAAGGAAAGGCTCGTTAATATAATTTCAGTAAAATTTTCTGCCTTTTTAAAAAATTATTCGCGCTATGTCGAAAGCAAAAACTCGGCTGATAAAAGCAAATAAAATCAAAACGAAATGGGTTTCTGGCAAGGGGGAAAAACTGGGAAAGAGAAACAAATCAAAATTGTGGAGATTTTTTTTCGCATACCGTCAAAAAATTCGGTAAAATTGTTCTCCTTTGGGAAATGAGTTATTTCTATTTTTTTAAAAAAACAATTCTATGCTCTATCGAAGAAACATTAAACAAATAATATAATTTGACTATACATCCGACGAAGGAATCAGAATTTAAATTTCAAATACTTTACCAAACAAACTGCAATGTCAATCGAAGCTAAACATTTTCCTCGTGGAAGTGTGTTTGAGTTGATTTTCCACGCCAAGAGAACAAGAAGAGTAAAATAGTTTATCCCCTAGAGGCCTTTCTCCTAAGCTAAGCTGTCTTAAGTACGCAGAACCCAGGAGGGTCTGGAAATAGCGAGGAGTTTTGTTCATGTGGATAGCCCAAGCGGCTTCACACGCGCGGTTATCATCTATTTAAACATGGTACACAGTTCCCCTTTGGCTTTGGCTGTCCACATGACCAAAATCGGCGTTACGGGATTGGCTATTTATTAGGCCCTCCTGAGATTATCGAAATCGGGAGTGATCTAAAAATGATTTAGAGGGATTAACTTGGAAATAAGGCTTATTAAGCGCAAAATGCAAAGACGGTGGAAGACGTGTTTGGTGGTCATAATTTCGATAAAACTGCATTTCTTATTCTCATTCAGTAAGGTTAACTTAACTGACCAAGTGAGTAGGGTCGTTAAGAGATTCAGAAATTACATTTCAAGCTATATATTTTATACTATTTTTTCAAGAAGATCCGGGGCGAGGGAGGGAGCTATCTGGTTATAGCTCAGGAAATTGTTATATGATAAATTGTACTTAACGCTATGTTCAGTAATATTTCATGACTTACCATGGATGGGACGGATTTATTCAACATGGTTTGGGAGGGGATGGGGGGGGGGGTAATCGAATTTGTTTTGTGGCTCATAAGATTTCCCACAGTGTAAGTGTTAAAGGGAAAGCAACGACTAACTATTTTTAGGCGATGTTCACATGACAAGAATAGGGCAGAATTGAAGTCTACAGGACATCATGTATGCATAAGAGACTACTGAGATTCTTAACAAAACTAGATTATTAATGTTCAAATTCTTTCAAAGTTCTGGCTCTCGAAGTTATGCTCAGGATAATGCGCCTTCAAACCAACTGCATTTTAGGGCCCCAGATGATGACCCCAGGTCTGAGTTACCATTTTGAAAGTTTATCTTAGGCTTTCCTTGGAAATGGAGTTGGAATAAATTGAATAAAGTGAAAGTTGTTGTTGGTTTGTAATAATAAGTCCATTAATAATATGTTGCGTCTTTTGTCCTCGGTATAACTCTGCTCCTTCACCCCTCGACCTCGTGCAGCAAACTTGCTTTCAACCACGTCTCGCATATTGATTACCTCAAAGGAACCCAAACAATAGGCACGCACAGCGTGCGAGGAGAATTCCAGCGAAGCGAAACATACTGGACAATCAGATGCGTGAGACCTGTATTAAGTCCCAAGCAATAGTGGGCTTAACCAAACCACGACGACAACGGCAACGAGAATGTCACCAAGCAAAAGGCGTAATGAGCAGACCTATAACTGTGCACCTGCATTATAAATCTTTGTATATTTCTTTATCGTCCTCTGCAAAGTGACCAGGTTCAGTGCAGTCTGAGGAACGCAAACAACAACGGCTAATTTTTAGTATTTCCATTTGGAATTGTAGGCTGTCATTGCATATTAGGCCCGAGTTCATTTTTAGAGCCACTAGCATACCGAAAAGATCTAGACAACTGCGAATTTCGCTGATAAAATATAAATTCTTTCTTGACTATGTGTCGTCCTTGGCGTCGCCGTCGTCGACGGTTCGGCGCATGTTTCTAAATCAAAATACTTTTGTTCACTGTTCAATGCTATCGCTTTAAAAACCCCACTCAGATGTAGTTCAGTAATCACATGCTATAGTTGCTATAGTCGTCACCTTCAGAAAATTCCGGTAGATTTTACCTACATTGTGGACTGTTGTTTTGACCCCTACAATTTATTCAACGGATATTTGTGATTGGTTCAAAAATAATGAAAAACTAAGCATTCGCCAAAAGCGTACTCAGGCGAATAAATAACACAGATACATGTATGAGATGAAACGTGAAACCCTCCCTTTAAGCTCTCTAATGACAACTGAACGGTGACCGTATCAGTTAGCTTTCAATCAAAGTCAGTCACAAACATCATTGCTTCCCTATAACGCTAGGCTCTCTAAGCTATATAGTACTAGAGGAAATGTATGGGCTCAATGAAGGGAATTCGTGTGTCAGAAAAAACAGGCTAACAAAAATTACCAAAACCACAGTTTATGTATCTCCAAATAAATTTATTAGATCCACAATATAACTCCATTCCATCAGTTTTAATAACTAAATAAGATATTAAATAGTGTCATACTAATAAATAGTTAATAGATCTTTCTTTAATAACAAGGATGACTTGTAAATTTATTTTCAAAATAAATAATTTGTTAATTTCTCCCATTCTTAGCCTGTTCTTAATTGACTCTTTTAACCTGGATGCTAATCCAAAGCAAGGCAAAGCAGAGTTAACATCTGATTGCAAAGTATTTTTTCATCAGTAGATTTAAAAAGTCAATTGAGTACAGCCCTTAGTATTACTTTGTCACCAATTTACACGTATATCTTCAACTAGTATCTTATCTTAATTTTTAATTTCCCTCTTGCACCCATTCACTGCGATGTTGCCTTCAGTGTCAGTTCAATGTGTGTCCCTCAATGATATCTTAAGCCCCCCCCCCCAACCCCCCTCGTAAGGTGTATTCCATTAATAAAGGACGGGGGTGCTCAAGGGGAGCGGAAATTTTGAAAAGATCCCCTAAGAGGTACCAGGATCCTGTTTTGTGGGCGTGGCTTTTTGTCATCCCTAAGAGGCATCAATTCTAAAACAGCACATTATCTCCTGTCATATTTTTCAGCTTAATACCCTAAAAGGTGCCAAAAAAAGCTCCCATTGTGGACTTTCAGAGGCTGAACAAGCTAAGAGGTGCCAAAAGCGCTTTTTAACCTCTAAAAAATACTAAGGGCACCCCTGTCCTATTTATATGGGAGTCCCCCCACAAGGTCATAAGATGGTATCCCATTAAAACGATCTTAAAATTAAACAAATGAAAAACTCTTCAATTCCAACTATAGTAGAAACAATCATTGTGGGCAAGACAACCAGAGACAACAAAAAACATAACTTAGGGTACGAAAATCCTTTTCTGGTTTCAGCCAAGCCCAGCCTAGATTGTCTACAAACTGTGTCTAAAAAAAAACCATAGTTTTACATTTGATTATCAATGAAACATCATCTCTTCTCTGGTTAAAGAACATATGCTATCGATCAGAGATCTTGAAAAAAATAGGCTATTTTCTCAACTTTTTTGTTTGTTATGCATATTGATCTATCTATATCAGTTAACTATCCATATCACTACTTTGGTGTTTCATAATATCAAAATATCCGTTTCCTGAAAAAAATCAATTAAGACTGCGAGGAAAACTTAGTAATCACAAGCAACGACAGAGTTGTTGAAAAAAAGAACAAAATAATAAATAAAATGTTTGGAAACACTCTAGTAAAACAATCTGCATAAAAAAGCCATAAATAATATTTCTTTATAACTAAAAAATGGAAGCCAGCATAACATTGTGCAGCAGTTAATTGGGTGATCATAGCGTGCTTGAAGAGAAACATTACATTTGCTTATAATGTCCAAAATCTACGTAAAACACTAAAGATGACTGTCCTCTTCAACCATTGAGTTACAGATTACATATCCAGGACATTTTTTCTTGTCTTTTCTAAATCTTTTTTTCATATTAGAAAACATAAGTTGCATATTATCGAAATATGATTCTATCAACAAATGGATTTAAATGCCTGGATGAAAGCTGTTGACATCTCATGTTCAGCAAGCATTTAAGTATGAGAATTTACTATCAAGTAGCGTTACAGTACATTGCTTGTTGGGAAAAGACCTTACTACTTTCAAGGCCAATTACCTTCTGAAACAATTTCTCTGGTTTACCTGAAAAAACAACAACTTGAAAAGAGATGAACCAGCAAGTAATATTCTAAGCAATAGATGTGCATTTAGGGATAGCATTGCCACCACAAAAATTAATAATGAACAAGTTTTTGCACAGAAATTGTGCAATGTTTAGTAATAAGTACGTATCTGTGAAAATAACACATCAACAAGGCTTTGTACCAGGCAAGTGATGTCTTGTTGAAGCATGTAGCCTTTCTCCTCTTTTAACTATCAACTCTGGTCCATGACAATTATACACATGTATAAAATTATAAATCTTATCATTAATTTACATGTTACAAGTTGGGTGTTGTTGTGCAATAAAATTTTCCTTGAGTGAGCAATTTATTTCTCACCAGAGTCACCATAGTTTTAGCTTAGTTGTAACTTTCAGAAACTTGTCTGGATTTGCTTAAAAAAAACACTCTAAACTATAGGAAAGGAAAGAAAAGGAAATCCTGAAAAAAAAACATTTTATCAAAATCCAAAAAAAACCCACTAGGTTCAGTAATTACGATGTTTTGTGTTAGTATGCATACTAGGCAAAGAAGTGAGATGTATGTAGAGGTTTCACTTGAGTGCGTTCTAAACTGTTGGTCATGAGTTTGAATTGCTGTCACATCAATAAATCGTCTTTATGTGACATTATCAAGTTCTTGGACCCGAAACTAAAGAGCCACCATAGTTTCTATCCTCGTCAGGCATTCATAAGAGGTGCCAAATACCGGTATATATATGCTATGCTATAATATATTTTCAGCTTGATAGCATTCTTCTTTTGGAAACCAATCCACTTGTGTCCATGCTAATGACACAAAAAACGTTTGTTATGCGCAACGCAATTCTGAAGAATCACGTCAAAACAAATAGTCATTTTTAGAGTACGAAATCAGGATCTGTTGAGGCTTAATGTCTCAGTAAACCACACTTCAAAGCAAGTGAGACTAATTTAAGTGTAGTTGAATGGTGCATGTGAACAATAAATAATGGATATTACAAGAAAGCCAATTAAGGACAGAGAAAATAACCATGATTGTGATTTCAATTAGTAAGCAATTATGTATCTAATAGTTTATTAATATTAGTAGTTGATAACCACTATTTTGTTGTGCTTACAAGTACATTTATAACAGATGAACATTTCTTTGTTTTTCCATTACGTGCCACATTACCACATGTCATATTCACTGTTAATTAAACTGTAAAGGTTTCTGTAAGCTTATATGTGGCGAGACAAATTAAGTCAATTGCAAAAGTTGATTTAAACCAAGATCATAAGTTGTATTGTTTTAGAATAATCCAGTGGCTGTTCCATTACTGTGCCTTCCAGATACAATACGTGAAAAAGGTACATGTTCTAATGGCTTTCTACCATTTACTAGTGGGTGGCAAAAAAGCCAACTTGATTGTTGTTTAAAAGTCCGCCAATGGATCATGTTGTAAGAGAAGTTTTGGGAAGTTTTCTTTCAACACCTACACATAACTTCTACTTAATTCATCTGACAAACAATTATCATATCTTTTTTAAAACTACTACAGTAACCCCAGTTAATAGTAAGCAGTAAGCTGACCGTAAGTTGTGACACATGATGCCTCCAGCTTGCTACTCATGTATCATTTGCCACTGATCAATAGGGCAATGTGGATTACATATCACCTTACTCCAGTGATCAAATTCCGGTCCATCACCTGCTGCTGTACTTAGTACTACTTGGCCAATGCGTTCATGGCATCCACTTGAATCCTGAACCAATACAGTGAACATCAGAGTCACGTGGTCAAGTGCCAGCTTTCCTCCCAAATCAAATGTAAAAGTCTGAGTAAACTTGGGATTGACTGTTTTCTTTTTAACACGGGTTTTCTTCTTTGCAACACGGCGGTTTGCAGAAAATAGTTCTACCTTGACATATGGATCTGGAAATTTGAACAACAGCAACATCAAGTCTCTAAAAACTCTGTGATGTTTGTTCACTGTTACACTGAATTCTCTTTCAACTGACATTTCTCTATTAAGAAAAATTGGATCCAGGAGCTGGTCTCCTATCATTGTTATGTTAGGAGTGTGAACTATGGCAGTCATAACTTTTTACAGCCTGAACTAATACACTATCAAGAAATATCTATCAAAAGCAGTATTTCTCAAAAATCCAATTTTACAAGGGAAAACTAGATTATGTTAGGTAAAGCAAATCAGGAGTCACTTGGACTTGAAAGTCTCTGAAACATTGTTTGAAATCTTTGAATATAATTTGTTTTGGATCACTATTGTCAACTGTAAAGATCCTTTCACATTCTTTAGGCTAAAACTCAGGCCTTTGAACCAGAAAAAGTTGAACGTGTGATATAAAAATGATGAAAATAGACAATAGTTGTGAGATACCTCCTATATTTAGGCTGCTAATTTTTGGTAGGTTCCTTGCTTCTAACACAGTTACAGACAGTTTACTGGAAAGAGGTTGATGACAAACAGAGATATGCAGCTCTCCAAGGATCTGAAATAAAAATCAATTCCTTAGCTTGTTTATCTCTTACAGATGGCTCTCAATCAACTACATGTACACATATAAATGTACATACATTAAGACAGACACACAGACTGAAAGACAGACACACAGACAGACAGGCACAAATAAATGACAGCAATACAAGAGATCTTTCATGGAAAAGATGTATTACTCTTTCAGATTAGTGTGAGAGTGTGAGAGTGCTAACCACAAAATGACTTACTTCACCTAGCAAAGTTGCAGTTTTTCTCTGATTATCTGAGAAGTTTAAAACTCAAAAGAAACAACTTTTTAAACCACCAGCTGAAGACTGACCTAAGTGAATGACAATGATGATACAAAAATAACCCATTGCCCACTTCAGAATTTCCCCACATGTGAAGACATCACAAGTGGTACTTGGACCATGCTCTCCCAGAGGCCAATTTTGGTGATTCAGGTGCCAATGGGTTTACTACCATATTACAGATAAACTCTCCTTTGGCTTACATTCTGAAATTGATGTGGTCTGAGTTCTCTCCAAACATTAACTTCTCCTCCAGTCAAGTCCATTCCACCTAACGTCATCATTACCTCTCCTATTACAACATTGCGTGACACTGGCTGGTGATGTATGATTAGAAAGTGTAATGCTAGTTGTCTAATCTCTGACAAAGTAAGTCCACTAATGATAAACAGCTCATTCCATACTGGATGAAGGTTCTTCTCTACAACTGATGTCCTGTGGTTGTGTCTCCGTGTTGGGAGTGCATAAACTCTTACGTATGGTGAAGATGTATTATTACGGAGGTCCTTTGGTGGCAGCTCCCGTGCTTGTAGGATCTAGACAAAGAAAAGAAAGGACGATATTTGGGAACACCTGATTCCATAATTTTACACTACTATGTTAACACTATTCTACTTTCTTCTTAGGAGAACCACATTAAAATCATCTCATTGCTTGTCATGATCAACTCAAATAAAAAACAAAATTGGTTGGAACATGTGTGGATACTTCACTAACAAAGCTAATGGCCTAGCGAATTTAATGAGGTGATATTCTGCAAGATTATTGTTTTGACAACAAATCTAATATATTACCCAGCAAGAATCGATAATTGACAACAACATCATGCCATTTTGCAGTTCTCACCAATTGTCAAACTCTATTTCCTTTAATATTCTTGAAAGGATTACAACCAAACTCAATGCAAACAACAAACAAGAGAAAAGAGAACCGAGTTGACTTGTTGAACATTATGAAATCAACTGTGTTTGGGTTGGTAGCAAACTCTAATGAAAACATTTTCAAGGTTAAACAAAAATAACCCAGCACATGTTATTACTAAGAAAACGTTCACTTTGTCAGTGGTTACCTTTATAAACAAATCACATGTGGTCTGTTTATACTGCAAGGACACATTCAATCTGCCTAATCCACTTTGAGAGCTCCTTCGTCTTGTATCCTTACGTGGGTGAATGACTTGGGAAGGAATGTTCACAGGAATCTTAGAAGGAGTTGCTTGACCATGTTTGCTTTGATCATCTCCTTCAGCACCAATGCTTGGTTTTCTTCTTTCTCCCAAGTTTCTGTCAGTGCTTCCCTTTCTCTCCTTACCTGACCTTGATGGCACAGACACGTTATCTAAACTACGAGAAGGTTTTGGTGGCCTCCTGATGGGCAGGACTTGTGAATCTGAATGACTTTGCCCATTTGGATCTACTTCACCTCCATGCAATTTAGCACTCATATCATCCTTAGATTCTACTCTGGTAATTGTTATGAGCGGTTTAACAGGAATGGGCCTGACAAATTCAAAAGACTTGCTGCTACTCTTTGGAAAATTTCGTGGAGACTTGGAGACATCTGAACTCTTTCTTTGTTCATATATACTTTCAGAGCTGTCTCCACTTGAAGTACTAAGTTGAAGAAGCGAAGACCGCCTAATTGTTGGCACATTAAGAGCCTCAAAGCTGCCCATACTGTGCCTCTTTTCTGGCATCCCTGCATCATCTGGGGCTGTCCGATATGAGCCAGAATCTTCACTAAAAAATGTTTTTTCTTCTATGGGTGAAGTCTGTGCTGAGGTTGCACTACTACTATTACGAGTTCCATGATGAGAATGCTGTACAAATTTCTGTACAATTCTTGGTACAAAAGGTGGTATATATGGGTCACGGGAGGAGTGCACATCTTTGATCCTCCAAAGACGAGGTTCCTGTAGTCGATCATCTTGCTGCTTTCGACGACAGCAGCAATAGACCATGTATATTGATACAAGAACTACTACTGGAATTCCTGTTGCTAAGCCAGCCACCAAGGCTGCTGAATAAAGTGATACAAAATAACAACAATTACACACAGAGGAACATCTGTTGAATAGCTGTTTATACAATTATAGAGGATATCACATGGCAATGCAGAGATATGAAATTTATCTCCTCTGTTGAAAAATACTTCAGGAGTGAATCGTGTAAATGATTGAGATATTTTTCAACATGAGAAGATAAATTTTGTATCTCCAAGCAACCATGAAATCTTCACATGTGAGGACATCGTGAAGAATATCAATAGAGCCAATTTGCATCACTGACCAGTGGAACTTGGCAGGCTAATAGTTCTACAGGAAGCACATCTACAGCTATAAAAAAATCTGTTCCCATGGCAACTTACTCTGTTCCAGTCCCCACCTACATGATTTTAATATGTTGGTTATTTTTAGCTTGAAGAACATCAAATGAGGCCACAAACTCAAGCTAACATAATTATATGCTTGCTAGATCATGCATATGAGGCACCATTAGCAAATATCAAAATGGAAAGCCAAAGGTGGCCTGAAAACCTTTAACATTGGGGAGGTCTGGAACCCAGTATGCTGCTATGGTAACAGAACTGTTGAGTTCGCATTGTGGAGCACATTTAGTAAAATCTTACTGCAAAGAGTCAAACATTTTTGATACATATTCGTTGAGATAAATTTGATCAAAATTTAGTCGAGCAGATGACATCATCAATTGGCGAATTTGCATATTTAAAAACTTGAATATCTCTGGAACAAAAAGAGATATTTGAAAATAGCAAACTGCATTGTTCTTCTCATACAGACTACTTTTAGATGTTTTAAAATGACTTTAATACAAAAGATGCAATTTTTGTCAGGTGTCACTTCTTTGAGGCTGATATCTAATTAACATTAATAGTATTAAAGTGCTACTGCGATGAAAATTTTGTATTTCTTTTCCGGTTTTTCTTTCGGTAATTTCTTATTTAGACCCTAAGTTTCATGAATCGGCGAAATTTTTTACAATCTAGCCACGCAATTCCCTTAAACAAGCACGAGAAAACCATAAAATCGTATCCGCCACTGTTCGGACTACAAGCCTGAAGAGCCCGCGAAATCACTACAGCGGGTTTCTCTGTGACGTCATAGTCACAACATGTGATATAGCTAAGGAAACGCGAAGAAAGAAAATAGGGGAAAAGAAGCATGTCTTCGCGCTCGATTTCTCTTTATCTTCCTTCTGATAATGACTCAGATATTGAGTTCTTCTATGAATGAAGACGTTCCTGAAGTACTTGAAGGGGAGTTTATTCCATACGATGAGAATTTAGAGCCGGTAGCGATCGAAGAAGAGGCCGCAGCTTTACATAACTTCTGCGGTTCGTGACATTTGTACATTTGCCGTTTTGTGTTCGGTCACTTGACCGTTTTTTGTTGCTTCACTCGTGTTTATTAAGGGCACTTTGTGTTGTGTTATAAGGAGTCCGGAATTTTAAGTGGAATTGGGCCTTTAAATCGTGTTATGGCAAAGTACTATAGGTCTACTTGATTTCCACTGTTATCTGCATGTCGCTTCGTTGAGTTTGACACCTCTGTAATTTTCCATGTGTTTATGCATTGTTTTGGCTCGTTTCTATTTCAAGCTATGTTTTTAAGCAGTTTTTTAGTCTCCAAGTATTTGCTTTCAAGGGACAAAATATTAAATTAACCGTGAAGATGTTCTTTACTTGCATTCTACGTTGTGATGCCGGGCCCAGCTGTGATAAGAACTGTTTGCAAGCACAGTAGTAGATTATCACGAATATCATATTTGTCCTAATATGTGTCTCTTCGGAGACGCCGTAGCTTTACTCTGAGTTCTGAAAAATTTCCTAACTCAAACAAGTTGCAATTAGTGCACAGGGAATATAACCCGAACACAGTTAAGAAATGAAATAACAGCAGC
>Ga0126337_10000826_pt1 | contig 17239 bp, 6 predicted proteins | sample DipCmetagenome_FD_92527 | JGI IMG/M metagenome (GOLD analysis project Ga0126337, IMG submission 92527) | Coral microbial communities from La Bocana,Puerto Morelos, Mexico - Diploria C A metagenome | ecosystem: Host-associated > Invertebrates > Cnidaria > Coral | place: La Bocana,Puerto Morelos... | reverse complement strand
TATGACACAAGAACAGCCAAGTCTTATCGACCACATCACTGTCGTACTAATCTTAAGCAGTTTACAATTCTCTACCAGGGTCCTAAAATTTGGAATTCTCTCCCAATATCGATTACTGGTTCGCCTAGCTTTTCTATTTTTAAGAAAAAAATGATTGAATTTTTAATGAATCGAGACTGAATTGACCTAGCCGCACTTCCACAACAAATTTATGAACATATCGCTAACCGAGGTGGCCTCCCCTATAAGCCTGGTGGTTTCTTGGAGGTCTCCTCGCCCTCACATAAATGTTAATGTTGTAGTTTACTTTAAAAGTGGCTAATAAATCATGATGATGATAATATGCTTTCCGCGCCTAAACAAAAAACTCGTTGGCATCCCTATTCCGTTGGAAGCGAAATCGTGTATTATAGGGGGGTGCGGGGGTGGAAATAATATGGTTTTAAAGGGAAACTTGTTACAGTAAAAGGTAACGGTTAAAGCCAGTATTGTGGGAGGTTGGTCTAAAAACATTGTCTCCTCAAAATAGTTATTAGCGACATTCAGATCAGAGTACGAGTACGGGATTAAGTGCGAGCACGACTTTCAAATTTCAAATCAGTTAAATCCCTAGAATTGTCACTTCTTCCCGTTGTTTACCAGCAGATAAGAAGTCGTTAGAAACAAGATTGGTGTGATAAGCGGTTATCTAAGCCACGCACCCTAGATTTGAAAAGTCGCACTCGTACCCAATCTCGTACTCGTAGTCAAATTTGAAGGCCGTCGCTAATTCCTGTTGTAATCCGTGGATGGAAGGTTGTGGCTCGCTCATAGAGGGGAGGATTTCTGGATAGAAAAATTTAAACAGAGAGGCTTATTTACAGAGAGAGGCCAACTACTTCTGTTAGGATTAATCACGGACGTATACCACGACTAAACCCCATACACATCTTACGCTGCGTGGAGCAGGAAGTCTGGGCTTAATTTATCTCAACTCCAAGTACTAAATACAGAAATGCCGCCGTCGTTTTGGACTTTGCATAAATTGCTCATTCATACTCATTTATACTGGGTGGACAAGGAAACTTGAAGGGTTAAGTGTTGTGCCCAAGAACCCAACAAAACGTCAATGATCTGGTTCAAACTCTCTTAAAACTCCTCTAGAGACATTTTGAATACACGCAGTCTCATTTTGGGTTGTTTAAAGATAATTTAACTATTCAGCGCCCAAGCTAAAAGCTTCTCAGGTACATCAAAGAAACGTCAAAGAAACGTCACATACAACAGACGTTACCGAGTGAACAGTTTATTTCATAATCGGAGAGTACCGATAAATTTGTTTAACAGCAAAAAACATTTCAAATAAATACATTCCCATATATTTATATAGCAAATAGTTTTATAAATCTGCGATTTATTAACAACAGCTTTGTATTTGTGTACGAAATTAAGTTACAAAACTTGAAAAATCGAGTGCGGGGTTGAGAACTTGAAACCAAGTAGAGAGCCTAAAAGGGGTCATCTGACGAAACAGTGTGAAAGATGCTAGTGAGCTAAGCAAAGAATACAACGTTTCTTTCGCAGTTACGGTATAAAATTATTTTTTCACTTTCAAAATGAGTGATAAATTAAGCTTCTTCAACAAAAGAACGCATTTCCTTTCAGTTACATTATTATCGACAAGTAATTTTGAGGCTTGCTTAGTACGTGTATTCAAAATTATTTTATAAAAAAAGGAATTTCTATGCCTACGGTCTCGGCGGTGGCAAGGCAGAGAACTTCAAAATCTGTCCCAATAGGAGAGCACACGTGAGAGCGTTTCTCATTTTGGCGGAAAAAATCGTGACTGTCCATACTTGGGCCAAGACTATCTGCGCCAATGTTAGTAGAGGGAAAAGAAATGGAAATTTGCGGTCAAATCTCGTACATGTTCTCATACTTGAATTTAAAGGTTGCTATTCTTAAGTCAAGGAGACCGGGCGTAATTGACTTAATTTCTGCTAAGCTAGAAAAATTGAAAATCAGGGCTCATATTTCAAACCCTTGTTATCGAGTAACAGACACCTAGTTGTACACCTCTTAGATCAACGTCATTTCCCGAATCTTAAACGACACTGGAAGGAGGTTTGACTCACGGCTAAGCCCGTTAGGCTGACCGTAGAATTTAGAAAGTGCACAACTCACCAAATATAGAGAAACACGAATTCTAGAATTTAGACATTTTTTTAAACATAAATTAAGTACATTAAGTCATATTTATCTAATTATATTTGGCTGTTCCGTCTTTAGAACAACTTATTAATCATACTTTTTTTACCCGACCATAACACATGCTTTGAGCGCAGTCATTCGTATTCAAGGACCTTCTTGTGGTAAAAAAGTAGATATCTGAAATTGAAAGGTTGAGACGAAAATAAATATTATAATGTCTGCAAAGAAGAGAGAGGATGAAGGGACGAGGAGTCAGTTCCCAGGCCTTGTCTTCAAGGTAATCCCAAGTTATTTTTAGATCACTTCTGGTTTCAGAAATCCCTAGGGGGTTTAGAGACATCCATTACTGTGACGAATATCGCTTACGTGCACAGCCCTAACGACTTTACACGTATGTTCGTCTTCCACGAAAACATCCACGCAAAGCGCGTGGTAACATTTTACACGGGAGAATACTTGACGCGTGTGTATACAGCAATAATGTGGGTTTTTTTCTAAGTTCCCTGTTATTCCACGGATTTCCGCGCACTTGGGAAATAGTACAGGCTTTAATTGTAAATTTGTTACTCCCCCTTTATGTAATACTAAAGAGGTCTGACTAACCCTTCACTTTGAAGAACATCGTCCAGAGTTGCTTTAGTAATCCAAGCATCATCGCATTTGAACCACTGAAGAACAGAACACATAAAAACGAAATTATTATCAAAAAGGACGCACATAAATAACAGGAAACTCCATAGTACGGAGAGCTCTTGAAAAACCGACCAGTCTGATGAAGTGTCGTTTTGAAAAAATCCACCCGAAGACTCCCTGATACTTGTTCTCCGATTAAAACAAGTACGAGCACTCCAGAGTACTTAAAAGACGGTCTTTTCAGTTAAAATAATACGTTATACCACTAAGATTAGATACAGACCTGCTGCTGTTGACGTATGAAGGACGTGTAATGACCGACTTCCAAAGTCCCACTGTGATTCACAACAGCGAATAATGTGTACCTGAAGTAACACGCACCAATACAAAACACGGTTAGCAACGTGCTCATTAACCCATGTTTATTTTTAACATCTTCCTTAAAGCAATCGCGTACGTAACGTATCGACATACAGTAATTTGACTTAACTGCCTCCCAGACTGACTTGTGTTTTGATAAAAATGTATGAAAATAACTTACTTTGAGTCACAAGACAGGGTAGACTGACCGTGATCACTGTTACCATTCAATCTAAACAAAATAATAAAATTTTATCAGTCATAAATCAATCAATCAAACTGCGTGTGTCTGTCTATCTGTCACTCTGTCTGTCTCTTTGTCTGTTGTCTGCCTTTCTGTCTCTCGTTCAGTCTGCTGTCTGTCTGTCTGCCTTCTGTCTCTCTGTCTGTCTCTTTGTCTGTTGTCTGCTCTTTTCTATCTCTCGTTCTGTCTGCTGTCTGTCTGTCTGCCTGCCTGACTGGGATAATCTTTCATTTTTCCCGAGACAAACCTCCATTACCAGGATAGTGTGGATGGGGCCTAATATCACATCCGTATCAAAGGAAAAGTCTACAACAGTAACATTGAGAAACTGAAAGTTGAAGTTCTCCTCATTCAGTTGCTTTCTTAAAACGAAAACTACGTCTCCTCACCACAATTTCATGTGAAAAAACTAAACTCAGTTAGCATACCTTGATGCCATGAACGGTGCCATGTCTAATTGCTGAGGAAACGGAATGTACGTTGATATTTTCTTGGATTTCTTTGAATGTTCAAAACGCTGAAATACGACCAAACAAAATAAAAAAAAAACAAATTTCAAACGTAACAGCCAAGTAACAAAAAAAACAACAAAACTATCTGGTTGCTGCTCTCAGCTCTGTTGGTCGACACAGTTGGATAACACATTCCATTAACGTTGAAACTCTGGATGATTAGAAAAACAAGGCAAACTACAACGAAGTCTACTTCTGCCATTTTAGATAAAGATGTCTACACTTAATTGTAGACTAGCCAAAACTGTGAGAGCGTCACTCGGTTCCCTAGCATGACGTGACTCAGAGCACCTCTACTGATAGCCTGAATGGAATGCGAAAACGAAAGAAAGAGATGTCTGCCAAGCCTATCCCACACACACACACTCGATAGGTGTGAAGAATAGGGATCTTGGCAACAAGCTTGTCAAACCCAGATTGTTTGATCTGGAGGCCACCACACCTACCACTTCAAATAATGCGTGTATGGTCAAAACAACTAACTACCACTGGTAACTTTCTGATGATGGGGTAAAATAACTTTTTACATTGTAAATATCACACGACCAAATTGTCTGCAATTACCTTGAAATGAAAACAAACTACAATAGGTAATTTCTTCATAGTTAACCGCTTAGTAGATTCCTGCATGGAACAAAAAGTAGAATATGTTAGTAAAACAGCAACGCGCAATCCCAATTTCTAAACGTTCGTTTAGCATAAAGATGTTGTGTTACTATGGGAACCATAAAACAATGGAAAACACAGACAGAGTCGTAGATCATTACAAGTACTGCTGTCAGATGAACAGTTGAACTTCACAGCAATTGCACTCAGGGGAGCTAGAAAGGTGGATCAAGAGACACTAAACAATCGAACCACACTAACAGACAGCTGCCTAAAACAGCCACCTCTCTACAACATCCACTTTTGTTGTCTCAGTGGACCCTCCATACATTCTATACAAGGGCCACCTCTCCACAATGGCAACGGCCACTTAAACACGTCCCAAACTACCATAATACTCTCTCCATGACAGTCAGTTAATCAACGACTGACTAATGGTGTTTACCAAACCCAGGGTTACAAAAGTGAAACTTGTTCCTACTGCACTTCCATGTTCTCAGCTTCTGTCTAGTTTCTGTTTCATTGATATATTTTGATTGTTACGTGCAATTGGCATACTAAAATAAGAATTATTTTTAAGAAAATAAATGTTGCACCCTTGAAAACACAGGTGTCAGTTTACACCCCTACCTCCCTATAACAGCCACCTCTCTGTAACAGCCACTTTCACCTGTCCCCAAGGTGGCCATTTTAGGGAGGTCTGACTGCATACTGCATCCTATTGACACCTCACTGTCCAGTTGTCCAGAAGCAAAAGTCATTATTTAATTAATATTCTATAACATTACATGTACCATGTCATCTTGCTACTACAGAGATATGTCAAGGAACATGCTTATCAAACAATTGTCGTTTTCTCAACACACATTCAAGTTTACATTGTTTGCACCATCTTGACCACTAAGGAAATGCAAGCCTTCCCAGTCAATCACCTGGGGCTTCAGTGCACTACAAAGAGATGAGAACCTTCCCTTACCTGATATGTTTCACACTGGCTACACTTAATCTTAGCTTCACTTCCAAGTCTTTCTGGTCTTGTAAATCTAAAAAGGAAACAAAATCAACTTGCCAGCCTTGATTGTGGGAAGGTTCAAAGTGGATCGTTGAGTAAAATGCATTTTGCATCATGAGTACTTATTGTCAGTCTCTCTAATTTGGATGCCACTACACTACAGATTTCCTCAGAAACCCCTGCAGTGGACTGGCATAATGTCCCTTTTCCTGGTAAGTCTGTATAATTATACTCCTGGGATGCGAGAGGGAAACCATGACCTTAGTGAGGCTAGGATCAAACCTCATCATCGCAGTCCACAGTAATCATTAGGCCACTGAAATATCCAATGAGTTCTCAACGTGGCAAAAATTATTACTGAAATGATATACATGTAAATCTCGTGATCTACATCTCTTGATCTAATACCATGGTATTACCTTCTCAAGCACTCTACAAGTGATTTGGGAACAAAGCTTTCATCATGATGGCTGCTTTCTGGTACTGGCTGACCATTTTCTTCTGCAAAAAGGTTGGGAAAAAAAATCAGCTCAGTCATGTCAACAGTGAAATCATCCCACTGGTTGGTGTCTTGAAAAACTGTGCCTATTAAAATTGTCCATTATTTGTCTCCCTCAATCTTTCCTAACCTTAAGCATTCTCATTTTTTGGTTTCATCTATATTACTAGCATTAATCTATATTACCACTCAGGAGGGAGGACACCCATATGAAAAGGTCAGGAATGCTCACTGTCCTGCTTTGGGGGTATAAATCAAGTATGTTTTTTTTTATTTTCAAGACAAAATGCCACTATTTTTAGCTGTCAAAATGTCTTTTATGGTGCACTAAAATAAAAAGCAACAAAAAGAACACTCTTATCTCTGTCTTCTAGCTCAATTTCCACTGGCTTCTCGAGTCCAGTCTACTAATGCACCTCCCTTCCTGGACAGTGGCTAGTAATGAAGCCTATACTGTTTTAGGTGGGGACCTTTTTCCTATGGGAGTCCCTCCCTCTGGGGACCAAGGCCATTTCAGACCAGCTTACATGCAGCACGTTTTAAAATATCTTGTAATGATATAATATTGTTCAGTAATGATTTAGTCCATGTAGTGCGTTACCTGGTGGTGTAGGATCAGGAGTTGATGCAGCGGATGCTCCAGAACTACTTCTACCATTGCCATTGCTATGATCAACATTTCCCAGGTCCAAAGAGATGTCCCAGAAGGGATCAATAGTGGTAGAAACACATCTTTACAAGGACAATGATATATTTGTAAGTAAAATAATAAATATAATCTTACAAGAATATTGATCACTCTAGTACCACAGTCATTCCACAAAGTTTAGGGATGGACAATCTGGATCTCACATTTGCATCATACAGTGGTATAATATAAAAGGTTACTGACAAGAATGGAGTCAGATGAGTGGATACTGGCCTAGTTCTTGTGTGACTGTGTTCATGTACTGAGTATCATAATCATCTTTAGACAGCTTGTGCTATTCAACTTGTTTGTGCTTAGAATGACTTGTACCTCGTTACATCACTACAGAAGAACTTGTTCCCACAAAAATAATGAGGTATCAAAGAAAAAGAAAATTATGAAGAAAGTAATAATTAAATAATTAATAATTTATGCAGTGCATATTTAACACCTCAAACAGACTAATATCTTATGAAATTTAGAGATCATTGCTGGTTATGTGGCCCAAGAAGCTTGCCTTTTAGAGAGCTGTCTTTATCTTAGTGCACTGGACTATAGATACAAATTGGTCTTGATTCAAGCCCTGTCTAGGGTAGTCTCCTTTCCAGCCAATGTCTGGGGTCATCACGCAATTTTAAATCTCCCCGACAACGGCTGCTTAAGCCTCAACCACATGCCTCTTCTTTTGTTTACAGTTGTCATCTGCTAAATTGCACAAAGGAATGCATTTCAGGTTTATGCAGATGTTGTTGTGGGAGACAGCAGAGCATGATGACTCCAAATGGCAGCTGCAAAGGAGACTCGGTTTGGGGTGTATATGCTGTGTTCTTGAGCAAGAAACTTTACTTTCACATAATTGCCTTTCTCCACTCATGGGTACGGACAAATTCAATACTGGAGATAACCCTGCAGTGCACTAGCACCTCGTCCAGCAAATCACACAACTTACTTGCATGCTTGACAAGTAACATCTGACTGAAGGCCACCAGTAAATATTCTATCTATTATACAGTTACATCTGTTGGGGTTATTGGGGACCAACATGTCCTTGTTTGGTGCATCATCTAAAAGAAACAATATAGCCATTTTTAATGTGGCTAAATTGTAATTTAGGCACGGTTAACCTCGAGACAACGTTTGCAGGTCAGTGGCTGAGCCCCAGGCATGCAGGCCTGAGAGGGGAGGACATGTGGTTTTCAAGGGCTGACATGTTTACAACTTTCAGCTTTGCTTTGCTTTGGGATCATTGCGGATCATTGCTAGTCATATATTGTGATATCTGCCAGTTTTGCTCCCACTCCTTCCACCCCATCTAGGTAAGTATGGGTTCTGGTGAGTATTCCACTGAATTCTTTCAGTGTGATGGTGCTGGGTGGTTGGCACTTGCTTGGTTGCCATGGTTACTCCAAAGGCAAGGCTCCCTTATGCGCTATAGGCCCTTCCACGTTATAGGCACCTGCTTCCAAGCTGATCTTGTCAATGAGTTTAAATTGTTCATGCTGGCTATTGCTACTGACTCATTGTATAACTAGCGTTGTATATGTCATTTGCAGCCTTAATTACCTGCAGCTGTTTCGTAGAAATTATATTTAAATTTTTTTAACATTTCTCTTTTATCTTTTTGGAAACATTAAAGTCATGGCAGCAGTGTATTGTCATGAGTGTTTTAAGTTAAATGATTCTGTTGTTTTTTCCTTTTTCGTTTAATTCATTTTCAGTTTTTTCAGTCTTGGAACATTTCACTTCAAAATATGTTAGCTCTAAAACTTTCAAGAATGTACTGGACATTATACACAGTCTTTTAGCCAATCCATTTTTCCTTAGTAACTGTTTGAAAGCATTTTTATAAAGCTGTACAAAGAAGAATATCTGAGCAGTCTTTGAAGGGGGGTATAACTAAAAAAGATTGAAAGACAAAATTTATTACATGGCTGGGACTATGGTTTTAGGCTGGTAGCTTGGGTTTGCACAATAATTCTGTGACAGTATGAGATGATCAGAGTGAATAAAATAATTTACAATCAATCTGGAGGCACCGTAATTTGTTTTGGAATTGTATCCCTTCAGAATTTGCTTAGTTTCTAGGCCTCAATATCCTCACCACGCCCAATCTTTAAGGCTAGGTGATAAATTATATGTAATTAAATATTCATCTACATGACTGCATGTGATGACATACCTCTGCAATACCGATGAAGTACATCAAGAGCAGCAATAAAGAACTCATGAGCGTCCTGTTGCTCATAGCCTGCTAAATGGCGTGCGTGCGTCCACACAAGATGCAAAAGTTTGAAAGGAGTATGTGGCACCTTTTGTCCTGAGTAGAACTGAAAATTCAGCAAAAGAGTGAATCAAAGGTTAATTTCATAATCAAACTACAGAATGTCACTTTCTTGTAGCAGTTTTAAAGTTTTTTATCTCAAGGCCGGGGTGAATCAAAGGTTTTTCTTAGACAGAGGTGCACCACTAAGGGATGGCATAACTGACTACAGAATACCAGTTATATATTGCAAAGCCACATGTCATCCCAGGAGGGGGGTGGGGGGGTGTGCATATGCTTTGCTTACTTCCCCTAGATCTGTCCCTGCTTATTCATTACAAGGTGTACATTTCTATGGTTGAAATTTATGTTTCAGTCACACTATGTATTGCTACGGGGATATTCAGGGACGTGGCTAACATTAAAAATCTAAAAATTAACTAAGCTGTGCAGCTCATAAACAAGCCCAGCTCTTCTTCTTTGTTGTCCTGTGAATACTCAGTTCCGACTATTTAACTTAATTTGATAATTCAGTGGGGACAAAAACAAAATGTTCTAAATAAAAAGTAATGTAAATTTATGAATAATTGCAACATTTGGGAAATTTCATTGGGGAATACCATTGGATATTCTCCTGACCAGTGTATTTTATTACAGTAGCTGCGTCAAGTGACACACTCAGACCAGTTGCAAGTGAGAAAAAAAATATTTGATGAATTATAAGCAGGATTATATTCACTTCTACATGTACCTCCTGAAAGACTGAACCAACTTCGCAAACAATACATTGATCTTTGTCTCCAGAACAGACATGCTGATCAGACAAAAAATAGTCTCTAAGTAACGGAGTGTGGGTCAATGCCTGGATAATACAGTTCATAAAACAAGTATTTCCAAGGTTGGTCAGACCTCTAAGACCTGAAAATAAAAGGCAAATATTGCTTAGGATTGTAAATGTAAAATGTATATGTTGTTTATCTTATTTATGGTCATGCACTTAGCTATACAAGCACTTAGCTTAGCTAGTTTACAGACATGCCACTGAAACAAAGGAAACAAATATCTCATACAAACGTAACAGTTAAAAATCCCAACTGGCAGGCGCCAGACCAATTAGCTATTTATAAAACATTACCAAGGATCTAAATTTGGGACTAACAAGAAACAAATCCCACTAGTGGCAGGGTGGAGGTCTTGAACCCAACTCTGGATTACAACACCTTTGCCCTAAAGCACTGCCAGTCTAGGGCGAGGGACCCCCCTTGGTTATGTTAATGTTTTCAGCAGGAGGGCAACCCTTGGGGGGTGGGGGTACTCCCCTATATCAGGTATATAGGTATGTGCCACCCCAAACAGTATGGTTTTTGAGCCATTTTGGTCTGAAAACAGGTATAGAATTTGAACATTTTGGTCTGAAACTGGGTATGTTTATGGGGAGAATGTTCATGAAAGCTTATAAACTTATTTTTCTTCCCAATAAAAATGAAGGGTCCCCATGTTCGTTTAGGAGCAACAGCACCTTGTTTATACCCTATAAATCCTGGTAATAGCACCATGATTATAGTCACGATTACTTGGCATGCTTAATTCGTGTTTCCCTCGATTGCTTCTTGTTCTACACGGAGAATTGGGCCATACTTATTTTACATAGAGAAATTTATCATTCAATCCAAAACAACAGAAAAAATTATAGGTCACCACACTCGTTTTTGAAGAAATGACGATTTACTTCTATGGCGGGGTCCAGCCGCAAAGAAAAAGCTGCCATTTTCTAATGTGCGCACTAATCACATGTGAAATTGTGCGCAGTAGGGGATGCGCAGTGCAATACTGGAGAATGAGCTTAAGGCCAGCACCATTTTTACAAACCTATAAAGGAATTTGTTTCTAACTTGATCCTTTTCTTATTTTCTCTAAGAAGCTGGAGTTCAGCTTTACTTGGTTCCCATGGAACATACTTTGTGCAACCATTTCCTGTGTGACAAAAATGTTTCACATTAAAATCCATGCACATCATTGACAATAATTCTTAAGCATTTTCAAACAGAAAAAGACCCTCAAATGTCACTTTTCCTAACTGGGGATATCCCAGTGACATATTGAACAAAAGGTGTCTGGACCTCATTGAGAACCCAGATCATAGCCCAGATACTGAACCAGCGTATTGTGCGAGTTTGATTTGAAATCACAAGTATGATTTCAAACCAAAATGGCACAACCGGAAGTTCAATTGCAAATACAAGAACTACAAGATATTACTCACTGACTGAGAAAAAGATGTAATTTAGAGCAAAAATATAGTACGATTTGTGAATAAATCGCACTGCTGAAAGCCAATCAGATTGTAAGATAACAAGTGATTTCAAAATGGATTTAATAAATGGAAAAGTCACAATTCTAAATGATACTGACTCAAAACGTTCCTCCAGTCATCATTTTTGAGGTCAGAATATTCATCCTCTAGCAAAAGATTTGGGCACTCAATTAGCCATATCTTTTTTCCTTCTGAACAATTCCGTTCTTTATTAAATCCATTTTGAAATCACTGGTTATACTTGTAACCTGATTGGCTCTCAGAGGTGCAATTTATTCACAAGTCTACTATTTTTTGCTCTTAATCACATCTTTTTCTCAGCCATTGAGAATAAGACAGTAAAACAAAACAACCAATCACAAGAAGTTGACATGACGTTGATACATTTTCAAAATGAGATGTAAACGCATTTCTGATTTCGCTTTTGACAGACCAGTCAGTACAGTCCAAAATCTTGTAGTTCTTGTATTTTGGCTATTAAATTGCACAATTTCTAAATGGATGTAATAAAGTGGTAATTAAACTTCGTGTTGTACAATTTTGGCCTGAAATCAGACTTGTGATTTCAACTTGAACTCGCACTGCTCACTCGTTTGATTTTGATATTATGCGTATGATTTGAGAACAAATTGCACCCCACCCAGTTCAATTACCGTTATTAATTTTTCAACTTAAAGAGGATGATTTTACACCTAATTCATGTAATAAAAAGTAAAGGTCACCATGCTCATTTGAGAGAAAACAAGCATTCATTTCGCTATCAAGCTTAGCTTGAGCGAAATCTCTCATGTTGTGTACGTGCAGGTGCTCATGTACGCACGCTAATGTTGTGAAAATCATGCACAGTACAGATGTGCAGTGCAATACTGAGCAATCACCTTAATTTATCTGGAACCTTTATCATTAAAAAAGAGGAAAAGAAAGGTGTAAGACACTAATTTTTCTTTTCCTTAAGATTTGGCTGATGGGAAATTTATCCATCTTGCAGAACAAAGAACATTAGGATAGGAAATTGGCAACACTTTTGCATTGTCACCAAAAAACAGGTGATGCATTCTAGACCTGTAGAAACAGATCTTCATAGACAATACCAAGGTCAAGGTCGCCTCAATGTCAACAAAGTGTTCCACGTTGTTTAAACAGGATTATAAAAGAACAAGAAAAATTTCAAACTTCTATGAAACTCTTCTGGATCAGAAAAAAAGCATCTGAATCATGGCTAAAATGACGTCTAATTTATTCACATTTGTGTATGTTTGTTTTCAAAATTCCAAAGGAATTCACAGGTTTAGCGAGGAAATTTGCTTTTACAGTGCAACTTAAAGTTGCACGTTTCTGGCCCTGTTTAAGATAATTGCTGTTTGGTTATTATGTTTGGTCATAATTAAAACATATTGAAAATATAGGACCTTGAATATTTCTTTAAGTGATGGATTATTCGAGGTGAACAAGAAGACAACGCAACCATTCCGCAACCAGTGGATACATAAACTAAGAGAGTTCCAATATTTTTTCTCGCTTGCTTGATTTTAAATTGCTAGTACGATAAATTGAAATGTTAAAACACTGCTCAAGTTGCGATGCAACATGCAAAAACTAAAAAGCAACTGGATGTGTCGAAATGTACAATTATCTTGTCGTTGCATGTACATTATCCGCGACTCCACTCGAACTACAATAATCATTTCATTTGACGTATTCTCGTCACCCGGTTTTTAAACTCTTCAACCTAACCACGTATATGACAAAAGGTATTTGTCCGGAGGCGATTGGTGTTTTTACTTACCTAAAGTCTTCCAAGCTCTAACAGCTTGCTCCACACCAACTTTCTCCAAATCGAAGTCGTAAACATTGTCTCTGCACACGAAGCAGTAGACTACGCCATGCGTTAGGTCCAAAGCTAAAACAGCAGAGGAGAACAACAAAACTGTGAATGCAACAGCCGATGGGATACCGCACCGAAATATTTAAAAACGACTTTCCAAGTTCCGTACCTAGAGAGTGCCCTGTTGATTGTGCGTGATGGTGAATATGCCGGTTTCCGGTATAGCAACCAAAATACACGCACAAAAGGCACGAGTGAAGACGGCTGGAGTATGTTCCACATTCGTGACAATGACACAAGCTGGCCTGAGTCAGGAAAAATTAAGAACATGAACATAAAATGAGAATGACGACTTTTAAGGCTGGTAAACCTCCATCGGGGAAATTTACAGCGTGTGTACCTTTCGCTTCCTTGCTTCACGCGAACCGCAGCAGACGAAGTGTGCGTGAACTTTGCGAAAAACTTTCAAGCCATCGGCTTTTTTAAAGTCTTTCAGGTGCGGACAGGAGCACATCCTGCGTTTTCGCGTCGAACGAATCCGGAGATCAATCATAGACACGAGCAAAATGGCCAAATACTCAAATCAAAAACATTTCCCCTACAAAGGAACATGTGCGATGTGCGCAGAAAACAAACCAACAGCGCATATGTAAGAAGCCGGAATGAAAATTTACGAATATTATTGGCCAAACGAGACAATGGGAACCCATATTTGGAAGTCATATTGCCCGCGAATTTTGAATAGACAGGCGCGAATTTTTCTGAGTTTGAAAAGTTTCTTTTTCTGTTTTTAAAATTGTCAGAATTTTGCAGAATCCTTCAGCGATTTTTTTCGGTTTCTGATTAACAAACTAGAATGAAATATTATACTTCAAATTGATGTCTGCATCTCAAAAAGGCCAGCGTCATTTTTGTTAAGGTGATTCCACTTAAAAAGAATATCATAGCGCGTATATAATTCCTATTGAGCCATCGTTGTAGAAATCTCTTTATTAAAAAATGGGATCAGTGGATAATGCAATTCAAGATTTTCATTGCATTATGAGCCCTTCTACCATGCTCTACAAATATGACAAGCATACGCGTGACTGGGGCCTTTGTACTTTTATTTTAATTTAGTTTTTGGTGGCGTTTTCAATAAAACAATTCAGTCCACTCGCGCTTGTTGGATTATATACAGACATATCTTATTAGAAGTTTTGGTGTGTAGTATCGTTGTTTTTCTGAAGCATCTCAGCGGTTCGGAATCCTAAATCCTTGAATCTGATTGGCTAATTCCGCGCGCTCCAGCGATCCTGATTTTCCCATCAGGACCCCGCGTATGGACCGCTCCGAGTTTTCCAACATTGCGGCTATTTTAGCAATTTTGTTACACTAAAAATCTCCATGAAAGGTAAATCCATTGCTCAGTTCTAAAATCAGCGAAATCTGAATCTCAAACGCACGCGCACGGTGTGAAACTGTTTCAGTAAAAAATCAACACAAATATTTCGTATTTTCCAGAGAGAAAAAAATAAACACGTTATTTGCCGTTATTTGGTCGGTCCGTATTGGAAAAAAACTGTGCCTTTGGTCTTGAGTCTTGAGCACAGCCCTCGGCCTCCGGCCTTGGGCCGTACTCAAGACCTCGGGCACAGTTTTTCCCAATACGGACATCCCAGCCGGCAAATAACGCATATATATTCTACGTGTTATGCCGTATTTTGACGAGTCAACATACTAACAACGAGTAAGAATATACGGCGATACTACACACCGAAACATCTATAAATAAATGAATTCTTATCCAACTACTGTAGTCAATAAATTTAGCAGTGAAAGAAAAAGAGTGTGACAGTTTTGCGTGCTCGCGTAGACATACCAAACAGGTTTTGCACTGTACGAATAACTAAGCTGTGTACAATATCAGATTCATGTTACAAATCACTGAAAACATGTTGTTTTAGCGAGCAAGCTGTTGTCTAGCTGTGTTGTAAAAGAATTGGTTCATGCATTTAGCTGTGCTCTCAAAATTTGGGAAAATTAGAGAGCACTCAAGAAGCTAGAGTTGCTCTTTCGTGCTCTAGCTCGGACAACTCTACGCTACATCTCATGTCCTCCTAACTTCCCCCGTGCATCCATACTTCGATATAAGCAGGCTAAGCATGAACCAATTCTTTATTAAAAATCTCTCAACCTTCATCCAGTTGATAATCATGTTATGTATATCAGAAAAAATGCAATAAATATCGGTCACCGCGCTCGTCTCAGCGTAATATGGATGGTCTTTGTAGCAACTTTGCGACCGACGAGGTTGTCGCAGTAAGGGGCTAAAAAATTACTTTAATATTGAATTACTTTATTAAAGAAATTAAACAAGAGAGGGGATACGCAATGCGGTATTAACTATTTGTTTCCAACGGAATTTAAAGGGGAACTGTGCGGTGTAATATAAGAAAAGGAAAGGTACTTGTCAATTATCAGCATATTGAAAGAAAATGACATTCGATGGCGAGAATATAGAGATCAAATAAATAAATATAACACAAACAGTGGCGATAGACATTGTGTTCGAACACATATTTTACAGAACGTGACGTTTCGTATGCTAGTCTATATACTTTCTCAAACCTAAACTATGTATCTAAAATAAAATAAAGTATTTGAGGTCTGAAACCGAGACAGAGAAAAATGATCTAACATAGGCATTGGAATACAATGTTTATCACCGCTATTTGTGTACAATTCGTAATCATAAAAATTACAATTTCCACAAATAAGATTGCATCACAACGTCTATCACATTACAATCACTATAGCGACCAATTCAAGGGACTGAAATTCTCGATATTTAGTCTCCGGTGACTGTTTTGAGAGAAACTTAACAGACATATTGCAAGCTATTCTCCATATAAAACTTGAGATCTAACGTTTTACGGTTTAGAATTTTTTAGAAAAAGAGAGCCGGAGTCTTAACTAAAAAAAAATACTCAAAGTTTGAATCATAATTACCGACGACGAAGTGCTTTCTTCTAACCACAATTATTTTCCTGTTTAATTGTAGTTTTAGTAAAAACATTCAAACTTTCTTAGACAAGTGCTTTAATGACCACCCACAAGTGTTGGTTAAAACTGGAAACGCAAGAGAACGACTGAGAAAAAAAGGATCGGAACGCACGAGTAAATTCTCGAGGGAAAATGGTGCAACCTAAGACTGCGTTTATATTTTACACGGACGAGGTTTCAAACAGACGGAGTTACATCCTTTCTGAACCGTTTCAAAAAGTACACGGCTCGGAAGCGTTTACGCGAAAATGAAAATTTATCCGTTTTCTCGGCTGTTGCGTCATGTCCGCGACATGTTTTGTTACCACAGACCTGGAGACAATTTAATGTGTACCTTGAAGCGACGCCATTTTTTTTTGGAAATAGCGAAACGTAAAGATGTCAGCAATTTCTGTTGGGCGGACTACGAGGTAGAATTCTCTGTCTAGTATTGCAATAAGTGGAAAGGTGTACCGTAAGGAAAATATGTGAGTTGCGACGGAAAAGCGATCGCTGATCTTATGTTTTCGTACCTTGACCATTTTGAACAGAAATTCTTCCTGCGAAGATTCTCCCGCGATTTTTCCTGCCAAACGGAAGCCGTTTACAAAAATACACGTTAACTCCAGTTTACGCAGCACATAAACCTGTATCGTTTTGAAAACGCCTCGCTTTCGATTTCAAAAAGATGTACCGGTTTCAATTGTCCCAGTGTAAACGAAAGGCATGACCACATCAAAAAAACATGCGGTTACTGAAGTAAAAACCGCGCCCGTCTAAAACGGGACCCAAGGCAGCATGCACACTACGTCAGAGAAATTCGAAAACTCAGCTCTATTTTTACGGCAAGGCCTACCGTCCACAGTAATCCGTTACGAAAATGGCGCTTTTTGAAAATTAACGCTCTTCCAACCCGAGAAATTTGAAAACGCAGCTTTACATGTGCAATTAGATCTACATGTCCACACTAATTCGTCACGAAAATGGGACTTTTTGAAAACGCTCTTCAAACCAGAGAAATTTGAAAACGTCGGTCGTTTCGTTTCTTTGTGGAGAGAAAACATTCGGAAAC
>Ga0126337_10000823_pt1 | contig 17273 bp, 12 predicted proteins | sample DipCmetagenome_FD_92527 | JGI IMG/M metagenome (GOLD analysis project Ga0126337, IMG submission 92527) | Coral microbial communities from La Bocana,Puerto Morelos, Mexico - Diploria C A metagenome | ecosystem: Host-associated > Invertebrates > Cnidaria > Coral | place: La Bocana,Puerto Morelos... | reverse complement strand
CTGCGTCGGTGGGGGTAACAAGGTAATTTGGTTATATCAACTAAGTTGAAAATGTAAATTGGCCACCGTAACGAGTTATAAAGCTGACGTTTCGAGCGTTAGCCCTTCGTCAGAGCGAATGAACAACATGTCAGACTTCTCTGTAGCGCCATTATCAATTATTCTGAGATCTGCAGGGCCAACATATGTTCCCAATTAAGCGGCTGGAAAAAATAAGATTATCAGAGATTATTAAAAGCTGGATAACTGGATAATGTAATTCGAGAGTTTTTATTGGATTAGCCGTCATGGATAATGAGTTCTCTCTACAAATGTGGTAAGCGTTTTTATTTTAGTCTTGTTTTCCATATATTTGGGGCGCTTTTAATGAAACAATGATTCCACTCGCGCTTGTTGGATATTAGTCTCGATTTCCGCCGCTCTCTCGTGTCAGGTCCGCGTCCCCCCGTGGGAGGAGCCGCAAAGGGGTAATCAATTGGTGTCCTATACGCGCCTACTATACGCACCAAATCCATTTGGCCTGTATAGGACACCAATTCATTACCCGCAAAGGGAGGAGCGCGGGCTCCTTTCCCGAACAGCGGCTGGTGATCGAGCCTAGTTGGATATGAGATGGTAGATAGCCAGCACTCGACGCTACGCTCCTCGTTGGCTAACTAACATCTCATATCCAGCAATGACAAAATGGGCAATTTTTTTTTAGGTAAGCTTAAACAAATTCAATTACTATTAGAAGAACAACGAGCAAAAGGCCAACTACAAAAAAACTTACACACTGAAGATTGAATATCAAAGAAAGCGGAAACAATATAGTTTTGCTAAACAAGACGAAGTTAGATGAAAATTTAGGCCTGGCTGTTATGACAAAAGTAGAGGGGGGGGGGATCTAATTTTTTAAGCATTTAACGATAACACCCAATAATTTTGAGCTCGGTAATGAAATGTGAACCGGATGAATCTCAAAATTCACTATCTTCATTCACTTCACGATGAATTCGACAGTGCTGATCCTAGCAGTATGCAGGACGCCTGTCACATATGAACTCAGTTGCTCTCCATGAGTTCTCGTAGCTCAGTGGATAGAGCGCCGTCATGTGTTCGGCGGGAGGTCATTGGTTCGATTCCCGTCTGGACGCGGATATTTCTTTTTCCCACGCTCGTGTCATGTTGATTAATTCATCTTTTACAAAAAGATTCCATGTTGCCGTGCGTCTGTTCAGTAATAGATCACAGATGACGTCAAAATGTGGTTAAAAAAAAGTGCCACACGAGGCGACAGCCGAGTGTACCACTGATGTTCATACCGCTTCGAGGGCAAATATGCTAGTTTTAAGAACATCAAATTTCCACGGGGCAACTATCAGCCGAGAGGAAAACAAAACAGCGGAAAGGAAAATAGCCAATTGTCCTTAGAAAGCTCTACCGCTTGTGACAGAGATTACAATTCGAGACCTTGAATGAACAGCAGACAAAATGACCTTTCTCATTGTTTTTGTGTTCGGTTTGAAGATTTGCAGGTTTAAAACTCAATTGGGCATTTTGTTGAAAACTCAAGTATTCTTTGAAATCCTCGTGTAAACATCATGCTTACTCGCGAATCGTGCCAGATGGGATGTTAATGTTTCTGCCTTGAAAATCTCCTTGTCATTTCCTTGTGATTCTACAAGAATCATATTTATATTATTCTTAGCGCGTGCTCTTCCTGTTTGGGCATGTTTCGTTTTCCTTATCGTTTTCCCTTGCTGTAGTAAAGCGACATCACAGGATATTATAGCCTGGAATGTGTACACAATCACAATTGTACATAGTGTTGTACAACTGGAGTAAGACGGGCTCATGAATAATGGAGTATTCAGATAAGGCGCACTTAAAACTTCTACTCGGAGTATTGGAAAGGACTCAACGAAGTAGACATACAGAAAAACTGGGCGGATTCAGAAAAGATATTCAAGGCGTATTTATTATCGTATTCTGGCGAATTTGGGTTTTTGGGCATTGTCATCGTGAACTATTATTATTATTAACTACCTTTGTAAACTAATTGGGTGTCAGATTCATTAGTCTTTGAGTGAAACGACAAATTTTGGCGGGTGAGTTACATCGAGTTTCTGAATGAGCCTTCTCACGACACTTTTTAGCCTGTATGTAGACATCTCATATGTCCTTTGAATCACAAATAGCAGGAATACGAATGTGGCAAGTTGTAATACCTGTAGTGAATTTTGCAAGTATCATAATTTGAACCTATTCTAGTTTTCATGGCCCGTCAATCGTCGTATTAACAGGAGAAGTGATAGTGTGGGCGCCCTGGCTTATTTCCCACGCGCTTGCTAACCCGATTACTGAAATATTTTCCGCCGATCATAAGAGTTAAGATCACATTTCAACTGGTATTAATATCATCAAATTTAAGAACCAATTCACTGGTTATTGCAAAACACGAAGATTATTATTGCAGCTCACGACAGCTCGGTCTTTTCCCCATCAATGTTTTATTATGAGCTAACGACTGTGTGTTTCTCTGACCCACTAACGATTCTACCGGCAAAATTTTGAACACCTTGGAGATCCTTGAAGTTTGGCAACGTTAGATTGTGAAGTATTGCTCCGGACTGAAGAGCAATGAAAAAGTTTACAAAGACTAACGCGTTGACAAAAATAATTTAAGTGCGGTTGTCAAAACAATGTTTTGAAGGAGTGGCAAAAGTGACGCAGACACGTGCGGGAAAACATTCCACGACAAGTTCTTTGCAAACATGTCAGACCCGTCCCGTCCCGTCCCTTTGCCAGTAAGATACCAAACCAATAAAGAAACTGAAACAAATGTTAATGAATCCATCTATACGTCTCTCCTCTAATTGACAATAAGAATAAACCAATCAAAATGTAAGAATAATAACAAATAATATTGTTTGGTCACATCCTTTTGAACGTTGTGAAAAAGTAACGGGGGTCTGGACTGATGCATGAGCAGAGAATTAACAATACCGTACCCCTCCCCTCCTTCTCTTTCCCTCCCCTACCCTCCAACAAACAAGTGGCATCGCTCCGGGGCAAAAGGGCTAACAATGATCCACGGTTGAAGAAGAAACATTTTTCAAATTCATATATGACTCTGGTTGACAGCAGAAATTGTTTCAGTTTCACTAGTTGCAAAATGCAAATTAAAATAGCTATATTTAGACAAGGCTTGCTGTTAAAACAAGAAACATGTGTGACAAGAGAGTTAGTATGCACGTATGGACTGGAAAATATATCATGATATAAGCCCGGTGAAGCGTGCACTGATAATCTCGTCAACAGAGTACCAGCGTGTAGCTGTAGAAACATTCACAAGAATAATTAACTTCCCGTTTCATCAAAACAAATTACGTTGTAATTTATTGTTTAGAATGCTCATAGTTCAAGTTCAAGATTAGCAAGAAGTAATTTTAACAAGTATTTTCTCCCATGTAGGACTATATGTGGCAAGTTTATTTGTCAGGGTTTGACACTAAACCGTACACGACTAAATCAGTCTTTGGCTTTTTCACGTGATCTACAAATACGACCCGAAGGTCAAGATACGTCACCAAGATGTTAAGACAGCCGTTGTTCTAAAATCAGGCACTTAAACACTCAACAAACAAGGCTCTCGAAGAATACTTGAGTGGGGCTATTTTGAATAGAATACCGCAAAAACGGTCAAGAATAGAAGTACTTGTTGAAAAAAAATTCCCTTCCTCGCCAGAATGGGTTGAGTAAGGGAGGTGTTGTTTATGACATGGACCGTACTGCCCACTTGGCACTCCTGCATACCGCAGCCGAGAGATTGTCTGATAATGATCGGGCTTCCCGGGGGGAAGTGAAACAGTTTGTAATAGGGCCAAAGCAAGTCAGCCAGTTTGCAGTGTTATCGAGAGAAGTTTCCTTTTTGGGCTAGCCCTTCAACGATTAACCCTAAAAACAAGATCTAAAAACAACCAACGTTTTCCTGTTAAACTTACACTGTGTTTATTATCAACTCTGGAATATTTGTCCGGCATAAGTGGAAATAAAAAAAAGCTCGGGCTTTACACCGTTCGAAGCAGTGCAACATTTTCTGTGCAAACTCACATGGTTCTTAATCAACACTCGTCTACTCAAACAACAGGGCTACTGTTTTGGCTTAAAGAAATTACTCCAAATCTTCCACTCAATCTCCAAATTTCATGGTTTAAATTGACCGAAACGAGGGAAAGCTTCCGCGCCCCGCCACCCTTTCCTGAAAGAATTTTTAGTTAAATAAATACCCCCCCCCCCCGAGAACAAACGGCTGTTAACAACAATGAAAAGCCCGTTTTAATTAATTCTTGAACACGCGAACTTAAAACCGAGGAACATTGTAAGGAAATTAGTACGATTGATTTGATGACAAGATGCATGTTTGTTGGGTCAGTGAAATAACATTTGTAGCGAAATGAGGTTTGGCAAGATCAGAATTTCGGCAATGCTTAAGCAGCATGTCAAGTAATAAGATTGTTATGGAGATGCGATCTTTGGGTTTTTATGATGAAATCGGAATATTAACTTCAGAAGGGGCATTTTTTGGAGATATAAGTAAGGTATTAAGTTAATCAAGAAATTTCACAGTTTTTTTCGTGTTATGACGTGACCTGGCCGTGGTTCCCGCAGATTTTGGTGAAAGTTTCCGGAAAACGATAAAACATGGAAAACAACGTCAGTTTTAGTGGACAAGAACAATCTTTTGCAACAAGTGCATGGATGAACGAATCAGCCGCTTTCAGCGCAACCCCTACAGCAGACACTCCACTCGGCCAATCGTCGGAATTCAAAACTCTAAAGCTGTTTTTGTACTTCATCATTTTAATCTTCAGCTCTCTCGGCAATGGCCTTGTGTTCTACTTGATTTCTTGCAATCGTCGCCTCCGTCAGGCCTCGTCAAACAGGTTACTCTTGAATCTGTGTGCGTGTGATTTTCTCACTCCGCTACTAAGCATCCCGTTTGATTTAGCCCTCGAGGAGCGTGGCTACCTGTGGCCGTACGGTGCAGTCATGTGTAGGGTCCTTTGGCCGGCTTCTACGCTAACCACCACAGCATCTGCCCTTACCTTAGCAGCCATTTCGTTGGACAGGTGAGTTTTACTCTTAATAAAACAAACTATAAGCACGATTAAACATTGCCTTGTTTGCCATAACAGTCTTGAAATAACAAGCGCGGTAACTCTTTACCTCCAATGTCGTTGTTGATTCTTGTAGCTTGATTGAAATCACTTATTCAAAAGATAATTTCACACGTCGGTATGAATTAATACATCGTCAGTCACACGCTAATTGAACTGAGCAATTACGTCTCAAGCCCTGTTGAAAATTTCATTTCACATACGTCGCAAGTACCTTTCTATGAGATTATTATAGTTCCGGCTCATTTATAAAAGGCAAGTTTCTGGCGAAGTTTCGCCTTGAAAGGAATAATTTATACTTTTTTCAGTCTGTGGTTGAAAAGTTATGAAAGTTTTTGTTGTGCAAATTACAACCTCCAGAAGAGGATTACTGATTAAGTTTCAAAGCCGTCACATCGAGTATAACGTATTTGTATCCCATTTCGCTTCGAGATTGGTGCCATAATTTCACAGTGCATGGAATGTGTAAGGATCGGCGAATGTAACCACAACAAACTGATCGTTACTTCAGGCAGCTATTGCAATATGACTGTATATATGAATGAATTAAATGTCACTGAATTGTTTTCATTGCGATATAATTTTCTGAGTTGCTGAAAAGTTCTATAATTTTAAGAAATTCTTGAATTACAAAACACAGGCATAAGTTAATACATGTTGAACTATGTAGCAAAATTTGTTGGTTTTCTGTTGAGCAACAAAGTAATTAAGTAGTACATTAGTCATCAAACTGAACACGCCCGAAACATGTCATAATTAAGCACTTTGATCAATTTCTAATTCCTCTGTACAATATTAAGACAAGCAGTCAGGTGATGAGAATTAAGACAATCATCAATTTGAAATCAAATGGAGAGGATGGAGAAGTCGTTGAAGATTCCACGGAAGTCAAAAGAAACAAATAGCAATAATTAAAAGAAACACTCGTTAGAGGATGTAAATGTAGAAGGCTATGATGGAATTTCCTTTATCAGTGAAATTGCTCAGCAATCAGCTAATATTTCAGCCCATCTCTCAGTTATCAGTAAATTCTACACACCTCTAATCTCGGCTTTCAGTTTAAAACACACATCACTTCTCAGATAACAGTTGAAAATTTGACCAATCTCGGCAAATAAGCTTCCAGACCCGTTTTAAAGATATCAAGGGATGTTAAATCATCTTCATGGCTGAAAAGTCTTTAAATCAAGCCTTCTCATATTCTCGGTCTGGAATTCAGTGAAAACGTTAAATGGCTGAATTTACTTGAGATAGGGCACTTAAAAGTATATCATTAATTTCGATTCACTTTTCTTACACTTTGGAATACCTAAGTTTCGACAAGTTGCGATAATTATATAGTCTAAATATGCTTCAATCCCCTTGAATAAAGATTGTAGCTAGTTAATTAATTGTCATAACAATACAACAGCTTTAATTAAATCCACCAGATGACCTTGGTAATGAATTCTTATTTGGCGATTACACAGCCTAATCCTCTTTTCCCACGATATTTTTCATCAATCATCCACTCACAAAGTTGGCCAGAGCCGATAGAAAATTACCTTAAGCCTCTTATTTCCTACCGCGATAAAGCTTAAGATAAAATTGATATGAGTAGCAAACACATTTGAAAACACATTTTCTCACGTATCAACCGCATAATACGACTAATATCAGTTGAATACTTCAGATTCTGTCATCCAGAATTTACCAACCAGCACCATAATAAAATGGGATTATCACGCTGTTGAAACTGAAGGACAGGTCCCAGTATTAAAGTGTCCATCCTCTTATGGTAATAACCTCTGAGGGTCTTCAAATAGGATTATTTCTATTTTTTAAAATTGTTTTCAGTATTCCCGTGCCAAAGATTAAATTTTGACCCCCAGATATTAATGAAATTTTCGGCAGTCTTTCCTGTTAATTTTAATTGCCAAGAGCGATTGGAAAAAAAACGTTCAAAGCTGGAGAACTTAATAAAAGGCCCGTGGAAGGCGGTATCCCAATATATGAGCTATGATAGGGTATAGAAATCAGACACTGTTTAGTATAGGGTATAGGGTATAGGGTATAGGGTATTATTTACCGGGAAAGTAGCCAGTGTATAATTAATGCAGTGTAGAACAGGGCTCTTTACCTCGGGTTCTATACAAGAAATGAAAGTGACTCTGTAAAATATTGGTTTAGCTTGGATTTGCTAGACTACGAAGGTGATAATGTTTCTGCATGGAAAATAGTTAGTTCGGGATAGTGTAGGAGATTTGGTGCCTAGTCTAGGATAGCATTGTAATTCACGCTGATCATGATCTAGTATAGGGTAAGGTTTTTAGAGTACATCCATTCAGGGTACGTCCCAACACAAAGATGTACCGAGCATCCACCCGTGATACGAGGTTCTCTGTAAACAACAAAATTTAGTAGGGGAATTTTTAGAGAGAAATGAGCCTAGAGTAATTTGGCTTATTTACTGAGCGTTGCTGGAAAACGAGATAGGAACTCTACTTTGTTAAAAAAATCGTGCCTTTTAGCATTCTTAATTAATCTAAGAGCTTCCGATCCAAATACAAATATTTACGGCGCCTTGACCTTTGCAACATTACCACTCCTTCGATTTCTTTAATTTCTAAAATGAAAACATCTGCCTTTACAGAATCGTTGAACATAGTCTTATTCAGAAAAGCAGGCGGACCCTGTAGAGATTTTCGTCTCACAGGATTTCGTCGACATTTTGAGAATTCTGTGAACAGTGTGTTATTTTACTATACGGTAGGCAATTTGCTCGCTTACTTCGCACATCAGCCAGGTCCTTTAGTTATTTTTGAGTGATATGAGGCACACATAGAAAAAGCTGTGTTGATTCCGATAAATTTAGTTGAGGGCTTATATTCACTCTTTAGACCACAATCTCCTTCGAAGGTCTCATTAGGAGAACCGGCATGGGAATCAAAAGAGCTAGCTAATCAATATTGGGGCTTATCTCCAAAGAGGGGGCGTGGAATTGAAGCCTTATATTTGCAAAAAAAAAAATTGATATATAATATTCTAAAATGCATTTAAAAAATCTTGAGCGCTGCTCTTCACACTCTAAACGCAAAATAGTTTGTGCAGAAAATACCATTGTTTGTCATTTTGCCGAGAGAAAATTAGTTCTTTTATTTTCTGTTGTGTTCTTATTAGATGGCAATTGCCACGCCTGCTGTGTATTGTAGATGGTATGGCCTCCTGGCCGGTGTCTAAGTGCTCTGGATTGAGATTTACATTTTTCGCGGCTACGTTCAAGGTCCAAATCAAATTTTTTAGTACAACTTAGCTCAGTTAACTGTAGTACACAGTCATACAGTATAGATGGATCATGACATTAAAAGTATAGAGTAGAAACAACAGCGAATTACTAGTGAGTGAGTTAGGATCTTTTAAATGACAATGCTAATAAGTAGACTACCGTTACACACAGAGTTAGCACACTGAGTAAAACGAAATTCATGAGTTGTGTTGTAAGTCGAACATACAATACAAGTTTCAGGCTTGCTGCAGAACCCTAACTAATTTTAATTTACATGTTTATTTTTCAGATTTCGTCTTCTGATGCATCCCTTTACGCCGCGTTTGACGAAGAAGCAGATCAAACTCATCATCATAAGCATACATTTGTCGTCCTTGGCCATCATCATACCTTATATCATCTTCTTAAAACTTGAAGACCAAGAATGTGTGGAGGCATGGCCTAAGTTCATTTACAGACAAGCTTATACAGTCACCCTGTTCCTGGCTCAGTATGCGCTACCTCTTGTGTTCATGACAGCGATTTACACTCTGGCGCTAACAAAATTGTACAGCGTAACCAGTAACACGACGCAAATGCGGTCATTGGAGTCCGAGAAATTGCGCAAAGTTTCCGCCGAGGCAAACAACAACCCTGGTAATATGGGTGCAGTTCGAAAGTTAAGCGCGCGAGTCGTTTACAACGTGAAACACGGTTTCGAAGTGGAGTCTAACGTACGCGTAACAAAGATGTTCGTAGCAGTTGTTGTAATCTTCGCAGCTTTTATGCTCCCCAATCAAGTTGTATGGTTCTGGTCTGATTTTGGCGGAGGACATCAGCACCACCATCTGAACACAAGTAAAATCATTTGCTGGCTTTTTACATACACCAACTGCGTTTTTAATCCTGTTATTTTTATGATATTTTGTAAAGAATTCCGCTCCGAGCTGGCTGCGTTACCGAAGAAATTTCGCAATGGATCTAAGCCCCGCCTGAGCATTTCACGATCGAGTGGGCCTGTTACCGAGAGTATACGATGCGTCTCTCCGCGTTCGTCCCCAGTTACAAGTCTATCGACATTAAACGAGAATAACTGATCTTACAGCGATGACATTACTACGATTAGCAAGTTGATTGTGTTGTAAAGAACACGGCAGTTTTAAGAAGTCTTTGCTGAATGACTTTAACGTCACGCGACCTACGATAGTTGCTACCAAGATGATACGAGCGTAACAAAATAATGCTCATATTGTAAAAATATAAATAATTAACAATTAGTTAGCAAGTTAACAGCAATCGCCAACAACCATTACTCAAGTTCGGGGCGAATATCAACAGTCGTAAAGTTACGTGTCTACAAACCCGAGTACCTAGGTTGTTCAGTCTCAAAAGGTCCACAGGGGAGCTTTTGCGGTACATTTCAGGATACTGAGCTTAAAAATGTGACAGGAGATAATGTGTTGTTTTAGAGTCGGTACTTCTAAGGGTGAAAAAAATCCAAGCCACGCTCACAAAACAGGATCTTAGTACCTCTTAGGGGCTCATTTCAAAATTCCCGAAGAGCAGCCCCAGTCTTTTATATATGGGAGTCCCCCCGTACACAACATAGGAACAAACGAGACTTTCTTCACTTTTCAGAGTGAAAAAATCTGATTGTAATTTCTATATTTCGATACAGGCAGTGGTTCTTTACATAGCTTCCAAGCTAATATAATGCGACCGTTTTTATTGAGTTGTCCAAATCAATCCCTAATTCCAACGTTTTCTGCCAGTAGATGTTTTTAAATTTTGTTCGGATTGACTCAGAATTAAACATAATCAGCTGATAGTAAAACAAGTAATATTTTAAAATATATGTTTAAATTAAGTTTATTGTAACTTGTACTGCTTGTAGTAAGAGTGTTACTTCGAGGAGTTTTCCTCTCTTCTTCTTTTGGCAGTTTGGTGTTTTGTTCCTGTATCCGGAAAGGCGTAGTAACAGTAGTTGGTGGCTGGTAAATTCTGTTTATACAGAATGGATTATAACCGTCAAAAAGCAAGTTCATGTGGAGAGTGCGTGAGTTCTTGTTAGTTGGACATTCCTCATTGAGAAGTTCACGTATACAGCTCTTTGCCTTGGAGAACTCGCTGGTGAATATAAGGTAGAGAATGACATACAGGACATCAAAAAGTATAGTGATTCTGTCGCACTTAATCTGGACATGAAATAGAAAGAGGTTTTTAGGAGCAGGAGACAGCCGCGGTTCCTCGTTTTCAACTGCATTTTCGAGAATATCCAGGATCGGGCGCAATTTCTTCGACCTCCCTTTAATTTTAAAAGATGGACTGAAACGAGAGAAAATCGTGGCCAAGGTTTTTGAATAGTAAAAATGCCAAGGTGCTGTATGGGAATAAGAACATACAGCACCAGACTCAGGCTCACAGGGTAATAATCTTGTTTTTGAATCACCCTTTATCCATTAACCCTATGGAGACCGGGACCCCAGACATCCAAGAAAATCGAGCTCGTTTCCAGACCCCCACAATGAAAATGCTGTCCACTTACTTGCACAGGGACGGGTCGGTAACATTCCTTCGAAACTTCCTGTGGAAACTTCGCACGCATTGTGGACCTTTCTCATAGTACTTGTCGCCACAAACAGCGAAAGGCAGAATCAGGGCGCCTTTTTGGCAGTAAAACTGCTTCCTAAATTTCAACCTAACGTCCATGTCGATCCACTCATCACTTCTCCAGCTGTCCTCGCATACTCGAGTCACGTTCTTTACACAGCTGATAAGTGTTTCAAAATTATTGCTGCGAAGGCAAATGAATGTTAGTATCACTGGTGTAAAAATAAATTGGAGAGGCAACTATTCGCACATAGTGCCCGTCCGAGGAAAATACCCGAAAAAATCAAATTTCTACGGGGCAAATATCAACCGTTATACTTCACCACTAAATTTTCTCCTATTCTTATTGGCTTAATGGGTCACGTGACACGATAGTGTTCATCCCCGAAGAGACACTATTTAAGCAATAGAGTGTTCCTGTCGAGGAATTTAATTATTTCCGTAACTTAGCAAAAAAGAGAAAACATACTAAACATCACTCAGTCCTCAGACGCCCTCCAGCCACTGCACACAAATGGCTGATAGTCAGTACGAGTAGCTTAATCAATTGAAGGTCAAAGTTGCTCTGCTCGCTTCTCGGGACGGATAACGTCTCCGAACAGATATCTGAGTATATTTCCACGCCAAATGGAGGCTATTGTCGATATAACGAATCCTGATAAGGGACATTTCAGGACTCTTTTAGAGATATCCAGAGTGTATCGTAAGAGATCCTACATTGAGAAGCTTCCGAAGTGATAAACCCTACCATAACTAATGACCCAGCCAATGACACATACTCCAAAACGTTCAACCTTTTTCATTAACGAACTTCTTAATTAAACGACATTGCTAAGCTGAGAGCTCTTAACCCTCAGGCTAAAATAATTGCAACAGACCTCCTTTGGTAATCAATAAACGTACTACTAACCTGCAGTTGGTTGCGAGGCCAAGTTGCAGACGTCGAAAGAAAGGTATTTCACAAGTGGCGCGTGTCTTGTAGAAATACATGTGAAGGTTGCATGAGCCGACGTTACCGGTTGCCTTTTGAAAAGCCATTAGAAAAACTACGAAAAAGAAATCACAGCATGACAGCACAAGGTGTCAACCACTTGGTTGACTAGCAGCTGGCAATTCAAGCTCTCATCCATATACAAATAGACTTCAAGTCCAGTTCCGAATCTCTCTTTGTCACGCTCTTGTGTGACAGAGAGAGCTAGAACTGGAGTAATGGACTTCTTTCCTTTGGAAAATACTTTCATTCGCTTATAACTATTTGCTGTGACTTTGGAGTGGTCTCTCAGCATCACCAATTGCAATTAGAACGCCAAATTCTCATACAATTTGAAGTAAACTCTTGGCTCTGTACAATCGCCACATATTCGCAGACATGCGTTTACCCCGTCAGGCAATCCATGCTAACTTCGGGTTGTTGTTCTCAAGGATGGCCCGTTTGAAATTGGAAGGGGTGTATTGGTGATTTGGTACAGACACGAATTTTCGTTCACCGTTCTAGGATTCTTTTCTTCTCGGGATGCGCGGTATGCATAATCTTCGACTCACTGAACGTGCGACTCACTGTTTTCCGGCGCTGGTCGTATACATGATGGGTTTTGCCACAAATTTACTTGCAGGATATTTTTTTCAAAATCACCTACCTCAATATCAAATGGTCCACCCCTTAGGGATGACGACAGGCCAAACCAATGTCTGCGTAGCGGGAAGGTTATCACAATCCGCGAAGAGAAATAACGACACAATTAAAATCGACAGAATTTTTTATTTCGAGTCTGATTAGAAAAATATTTTTGTGAATCAATAATGTTTTACGTTTTTAAACTCCAGGAGCGAAGATATGGAAAAGGAAATATGTTTTATCTTAATTTTATGTATCGAACCGGAACGAAGCAAGCACGATTGACTTCGACGAAAAAAAATCAAAAGTTATCTCAACTGGGATCGACGAATTAAAACTGAGCCAAGATCCTGGTTGAAACCTCAAAATTCTTCACTGATTTTTTTAAAGCTTGTTCACCAGAAATGAATACTCATTTCTGTTTTTAGCCCCTTTTGTTTTGATCTGCTTTGCCTAAACCGATTTCCTTCTTTCAACAGAACAATTAAAATAGAATTTATTTGCAGATCTGAGTCTTTCTCATAAACCACTAGAGCGCACAACGTTTTTCATCACTATTTTCATGTTTCTTTCAGTACATTTTAAACACCTCAATTTGATCAGTAGAGAAGTGGTAATTCTGTTTTATTCAAGGCAATTATGTTTTTAATTCAGTCGGACGAAACATTGTAATTTTCAAGTATTTCTGTATTCAGTGAAATTAAATTTTTAAGTGCTTAAGGGTCGGTTTGCATTTCGTGCATTTTTTAAAGATGCTAAAAGAAAAAGTTTTCGATCAAACGTAGCGGGCTCGTTCGGTGTAAAAGCTTCTAAAACAAAATGCGATATTTTGTTGTTCAAGATTTTACATGATTTCTGTTAATTGTCACCGAATATGTTAGAGATCAATAGAGAAGTAAAACATCTGAAACATACCTGAACATACTAAATAATATAATATTAAAATGAAGTTCACTATCTTTGAGATTTCATAAGAATGTGTGAAGAATGAATTTGTCTATTTCATGTGGCAGATGCGTAATTTTTTCTCGATCCCCAACAGTTTGTACTGCATGCGTAGAGATCAAACGATTTTCTGACTTACTTACCTATCAAAGTCAACAGTGAAAATGTCACAAACGACTTTGGCTTCATTGTGGCTGACATGGAGTTCTAACTTACTTCAATTAAAATTGCTCAGCGACAGAGAGAGGCTAATTCATTTCCCTGGCTAGAAACTGACCAAGTTGATCAAGCAGAGCGATTACACTCAAGTAAATATAATCAGTAATTCTGTAATCCCCACAAATCAAATTAAATCTTCTAGTATGCTATCGCTATTACTGTAATTTGAATGGCTAAACCTGACTATATCGATTTCTTGATCAGTGAAAAAAACGCCATTAAACCAAGGTAGATACATATTCTAATTATTGGAAACCCTTTGGAAAAAGTTTGGTCTACAATTCATATACTGGCAATTATATCAGTACTTCATGTACAAGTCTGATACTGGAAAAGTCTCATTTTAATTCTATTGCCTACAGTTTTACATAATACTCAACATGGGGAAATAATTTTTTTTCCTCAACAGAAAGAATAATAATATAGTATTTTCTTTTCATGCCAACAATCTTAGGAGGAGGATGTATTTTTCGAGCCATTTGGAAGTGGATATTCCTTTCTGCTATTTAGGTTTGACTCATTACATGAAGATAATAGTGACCTCGGTTGTTCCCCATGTTCGTGTCCAACGAACTCATCGTCCTCTCGCCCCTTAGGAGTGGACTATTTGGCTTTTGAGGGAGGGGCCGGCGTGACATTTTGAAAAAAATCTTGCAAGCGCATTTGTACAAAAAACTCATCTCAAACGACCACTGGTGAGAAAAGCATGTAATAAGTAGAAAAAATTCATGCATACACACGTCCCGAGAAAAATAATTCCTAGTGCATGAAGGGGTTGAAAAAAAATCGTGGTTGTACAAAATCACCCACTCCTTCTTCAAAATTCAACTAGTCCGTCCCTTACAAACCTTAAAACAAAAGGCCCTGAGGGAAAGAGAACGTTTGGATCATGGCGGAACAATGGAAATGCCACACACTCACTCTGGGTTGCACAAAAAGTTCCCTCGACTGCAGTGTACCTGATAAACAAAGTGACATCCTTCTATTGGCATTTTAAAAAATATTGGTGTAATCAGGAGCCATATTTTGATAAATTGCGTGCCTAGCTAACACACCAGCGCTAAGCAGTGACCCTCCGGAAAACCGCGTGTTGTTCCTATTCCACGCGCATTAAAATTTCCCGAAAAGGAATGGTTACTCAGCATCACCTGAAAATTCGGCGGGGAAATGGCAGACTATGGATGAAGAAAGCGAAGGGTTTTCGTCTCTTTTCGCTAAACTGTGCGAATTATCTTTCAATAATGAAGCTAACAAAGGTTGGGATATTTATAGCCGACCACGTCTCACCGGTAGAAGGAAGAAAGCTCTGAAACTGTGCTTGTACGAAACTCTTTTCGAGGAGTTGCGAGCTCCTTGGGTTGACAAACTATCTCGAACTCGTTTCTCGAACAAGGGAGACCATTCACGCTTTCATGTTGTTGATAAGCTATCGATAGCAGCGTATGAACTCAGGATAGCTCGGAGATTTGACGATGCGGATAAATTGGAGCGTTTTGTATGTCAGTGGAGAAATTTGGAAGGTTGGTAAATATTAGACCCTACATGTAATATTATTAGGGCCGATCAAAACATTGCAGAAGTTAAATTGAAGCTTACGTTTAGAACATCTGCGTTCTAGTGTAACTGACTTTACCATCTTGATATTTAAGCTTCTATCCAATTCTCCCTACACATGAAGAATTCTTCTGTGGTTTAATGGCTCAATGACACTGTCTGATTGGGTGAACAAGCAGTCCAGATATCTTCATCTGGACTTCTTCTGCAAATTGGCTCTTTATTTTATGTTCATCTCTGTTAGAAATATGATAAAAGCAATATTTCATTATGTGGAAGATCCAGGTTACATGCAGATGGTTAGAAAAAAAATAAGTCTCGTTTGGACTGCTTGGTTGGTCATATTAAACAACTACAGTATATAGTACTGTACCTCAGAAGTAAAGTAAGCAGAGTTTCCCTCTCTGCATGATGTTACATTATTACATTAACATAACATCATGCACAGAGAAAAGCAATTATAAATGCATTGTGTTTTTAATTAGAGTCTTCCAGTGGAGCTGTTAAATTGAACAACACAGAAAGGACAAATGTTTCAGAGAAGGAATCAGTATTGAGATTTCTTGTTGCATTAGCTGGATCAGTCAGAAATGAATCAACGTCCGTACTTGGCCATCAAGACAGGTTGTGGATCACAGAACACAAACAGGTATTTATTGTCTATCATTGTCCAACTCCACTGAAAATAATATAGATAGTTTGTGAAAACAAGTAAAAAATTTCCCTGAAGTATTTGAAAATATAAAATAGGACTTTTCTAGAGCTAACAATCTGGTCTGATTCACGTACTGGTTACTTTATAATCACCCCAATTCCCAGGATCAGTTGTTTTGTTCTGTTACATATTTATGGTGCTAGTCTAGTTCTGACCCTCTAAGTCTGTCTGTCACATTGCAGAATCAGGGCCAGATTTGGTCTATTTAACAATCAGACCCGCAGCCCGCAAGGGCTATGGGTCAATAGCCCATGAGGCGAAGCCGAATGGGCCATTGACCCGTGGCCCTTGAGGGCGAAGGGTCTAATTGTTTTAGTATCACCCAACTAGTTGGACACAAAAAGCAATAATAAAGTTAGCAAACACAAGCTGAAGAAAGATTTAGTTAGGAATAAAACGAAAGAATTTTGCTACTCAATGACTATTGCTAATAGTCCTCTAGTAGCGTAGCCAATCAAAATGTAGGATTTGCATTAGTCCACTAGTTGGGTGATACTAATATGGTGTAGCCAAGCAAAGAGAGGCCAGATGGGCCACCACATATAATGTCTCTTAACATTTACTGGAAAATCAAGTCCCTACTACAGTTTCATCTTATCACAACTGGTGCAATTTACGTGTCTACTACAACATGCTACATAATAAATACACGTATAGCTTTAATATTTCTGTACAATAGAAAACATGTTCCATGTTTCTATCAACTGAAGTTGTACATTGTAGAAACACAGTGGAAGTTTGGGAAAAATACTGTGTGCCACAGTTTTTCTGAGTTCTATCAGACTTTCACAATGTATTAAATGAGAGAAACATGGGGAACATATATCTCAATCTTGTTTGGAAAATTCCCAGCTGAAAAAAAGAAAACAACTAAGTGTTGTTCACTTTGATCATCAAAATGCAAAATCTCTTTGTGTTCTTTGTGTTATGGAAACATGATTATTAACCAAGCAGGAGGCATGTTTTCTTAGGACTTTTTATCAAAATAAATTAATGCTGTTTTTCGACCTTCTTTAGATCCAAAAGGCATCTCTCCCAGAAGGACCTCTTCTAAATACAGACAGTCAACTTGTAAGACAACATGCATTGGAATTTGAACATTATGTCCATTATTCAAGGTTTGTATCATTCTGGGAATTCGTTTTCTTGGCCATTGACTACTAAGGCCCTGTTAGGGGGGTATAGATGCCCTGTCTGAATTTCAAACTT
>Ga0126337_10000822_pt1 | contig 17276 bp, 8 predicted proteins | sample DipCmetagenome_FD_92527 | JGI IMG/M metagenome (GOLD analysis project Ga0126337, IMG submission 92527) | Coral microbial communities from La Bocana,Puerto Morelos, Mexico - Diploria C A metagenome | ecosystem: Host-associated > Invertebrates > Cnidaria > Coral | place: La Bocana,Puerto Morelos... | reverse complement strand
TAAACGGCACATTTGGTATTTTTATAGATTTGTAAGGCCCATACACAACAGTTACTGCCAGAATGATAGCTACACACCAACCACCAAGCATGAAAATCTAGGAAAGGCAATGAAACCTTATTTATTAAGTGCCTATGAAGTAAAAAATAATGGCTGTTTATTTAAAAGGCTTTGAAAAAAAACAGAAGAATGGTACTTTCCTTTACATTTTTGTTTTATGCAAACGAGGAAGGTGATGATGTCATAAATAGCCCAAGTTATATATTAAAATTCAGCCTAGCACAATAGACCTCAATAAACTGCGGGGAATAAATCACACAAACTCTGTAGTACTCATTTATGTATTAATGGAATAATATTTATGATGTCATCACTTTCCTCATTTGCATAATACAAAAATGTAAATATCTCTAAAGGGAAAGGAGATATAAGAAAAAGAAAATGCCATTCTTCTTTATTTTTGGAAAGCCTTTCAAATGAGCAGCGATTATTTTTTCACTCAAAGTAACACTGAATTCTGTTAGAGATGGCTGCTACAAAAAATTTTACTTGTGTGACCCTCACAAGATTGTTAAAGACAGAATCCTTGGAATGTCATTCCATGATGACATAAATTCACCACAAGATTTGTAGTGCAAAGAAATTTTTTTATCCATTGTAAAATTCTTGCACTTTTTTCAAGTTTGTGAATGGCACATTACGTGATTGGGAATCCTTATGTGATATAAGGCCAGATTGTCACCATCATTGTGATGTTAGCGGGACTTCGAACGCCATGTTTGACGAGTTAGTTCAAAGGTCTCTGATGAGTCTCTTGGCAGGGACAAAACATAAGTATGTAAGGCTAGCCATAATTATCCATTGTAAAATGATGATAATGTTAAAAATACATGGATACATAGATAGCGCAACTTGATTTCCATGCAATGATCAAGTGTTCTTACATCATAAAATTGAAACCAATCCTAAAAGTCCTAAATTTACAATGGTTCCTAAAAATCACAAAACATGTTATAATAGATAAAAAAAAAACCAAAAAAAAATCACAAATTAAAAATGATTTTCAGACGGTCAGAATTCTTGAAGCTGCATTCATCAATTGAAGTGTCTTGTTTCTTACCCAGTTTGGTTTCTTGGTTGATTCTTTCTGCAGATGTAACACATATCCTAGCGCCATTCCAACGAGGTAAGGGGAGATACGACAATAAGGCTTCACATACACAAGGTTGGTAAAGTCTGGTGTATCTTTGCCACGAGCATTGCTACAAATGGAAACACCCATCATATATTAGCTTTACCTGCAGAATTAAAGAACTCAATGATAGTATGACTTAATAGTATATTAACACTAGAGTAGTTACAACAATCACACAATGAATAACAATGAAAAGGACAGAGTGAGACTTTGGGAAGAATAAAAAGATGATGATGGACAACAGATAAAATGTAGACACAAGAAACTCCTTTAACATCATGCTTGGTTGCAGTAAATTCAATAAGTTGTTGAGCACAAATGCTAACATATTTACTTACGGGTTTTCACCACCTCCAAGCAAAGACACATTAAGATTGTAGTAATCGATAATGGCAGCAGTGGAGATGAAGTGAGCAAGAAGAAGAATTGCTGTGGTTATTATGAAGCCATGATTACCAAATCTATCATGGAAAAAAAAAACGACAGAAAGAAATGTTAGACATGGTATATATCTGTAGTGTTGAGGATTGAGTAATGGGAGGTGTTGTGGCTTAGTGATAAGCTACAGTCCTGCTGATTCAGTAATCCTGTTGTGTTCTTGTGCAAGACTCTTAACTTTTGCATTGCCTCTCTCCAGCCTGGTGTGGTGCAAAACACGTAATTGGTAGCAGCAAATGTAATGTTACTGAGAATCCTACTATGAATTAGTAATCCATTCAAGGGAGTGCAGAATACTCCTAGTCACATCATGTTATGAAACAGGAAAAAGGTGCTGTTATCTTCAGCTAGTTTGCACACGTGTTTTCTATCCAGACCGAATAAGATTTTGGAAATGTATATTTCTAGTGTCTACACAAAAAACTTGGCTCACCAATGGTATGGTGTGTGATTATCAGCGGTGGTCCGTCATCATGCCTTTATGTAATAATTCTTATTATTTGTATGAAACAAGAGTTATACCAGGAGTGGTAACCTAGATGACTAGGGAGTCAATGAGTAGTTCCATATCAGTAGAGCTGAGGGTCCAAGTCCTGGCTAGAGAATAGGTAGACATGCATTGAAATTTCTAGGAGTGTATGAACTTTGGCAATTTTTATTAGTCTGGAAATTTACAACGTCACCTGAAAACTCATAGTTAGCTTGATTTTCGTAAAAAACCCTATATTTTACAGGTTTGTCCCCAGTCCCCTGATTTTTTTAAAATAAGCTGTGTTTTATTTACCTTCTAGTTGCCAAAAGGATAACGGGACTAATGATATAAAACTGCATGTCATTGGCGAGATACCAACTCCAACTCATGCACTAAAAATGAAAATAAAAGGAATAATTACTCATTAAAGTCATCACATCAGCATCACCTTCTGAAAACTTGACTATTTCAGCCTAATGCAATAAAAGCCAATACAATTTGTTCTAAAACTGCTCTTTTTTTGGCTTCCAAATATATCTCTTGTGTTTTCTACAATTTCTAATCAATTCTAAATTGTACCAATAAAAATGTTCTTACAGTTTTAAAGAAATGTTCATTGTAAATTCATTTTCAAGTTTAGTTTAACTTAATACCTCTTACTAACCAAGTTCGCAGTCCGTACTGTAAGTTACAGACCAAGTTTTTTTCCGTTTATGGCTCAAGCGCAAAGCGCACGGGCCATAAATCTGAGCAGAAAAAACAAGGATTTGTACCTTACAGTACGGACGAGAAAACGCAGTTAGTTTTAATTAGTAAGATATATTGGGTTCAAAGAGGCATTTTGCATGGCGACTAGAACAAACTTTTGAATTTAGTGGGCCGTACTCTACTGTACAGCCCACTAAATTGACCAATCACAGTGCACATACTAACTAAGAGATATAACAATTTGGAATTAAACTTAATGCTGCTTGAATTGTAACAATGTCATTTCTTTTCTGTTGATTTAGAATCACCTGTTTAATATTTTTCTACCTTTGCTTAGCATAACAAAATGGCGATACTTGCAATGCAACTCAAGAGAAATTTCTGAACAGTTGGAATTTAATTTTGATAATTGCAAACAGTCTTAATCAATATAGAAAATGGTAGTTCTGGTGTTCTCTACTGGCAAAACATCAAACCTCTTTTCCCAAACCAGATGGCCAGAAATTGTTGATGTAGAGAAGATTTGACCACCAGTACTTGTCACATGCTGGGTTAGCCTGCTGTTGGAACCATGCTGGTCCATCGCCCAAGAAGCCGGTAAGCTTGTCATAGAATAATAACACAAACATGTATGTTGGAGTCAACCTAGAAAAAATGAATAGAAACTTGATTAACACAATCAGTAAAGACCAATTTTGCTTTTGTTAATCTGTAATTCCCTTGAGCAAATTGGGAAGCCTGGAAGAAGTTCACAGAACCCATGGGAGAATGGGCTGAACATAATGGCAGATGGGAAGAAGCACAAATTTTGAGGCTTCCTGGAGGCTTCCCAGTCTCAGCAAAGGAAATGGTAAATGGCACTGTGTATAATGATATAACTTGCTCCGAGCCTGAAGTCTGTTACATTCACACAGCATAACAACAAAAAATTTTGCTAACACAAGTTATCTACTAGCAGCCCGCAAGTGATATCTTTATTTACTACTTTTATTCTATTTTGGGGGGTGGTTTATAGAGGGGGTCTGTAGGGGTAGTCTGCGGACCTGGTCCATAGTGGGAATTGCTAGACTAGGGGTCAGTGTTTTCTGGTTACCCACATAGTACCACATAGTACCTACATGTAAACCCCTATATCAAATTATTAGGCTTACAGGTCTGTCTATGAAACTATATCAAGAAGTTTGAAATAAAATAAAGTTTTGAAAGATGACCTATAAATGTGAGGGTCCAAATAATTTGTTGGATTTTTCTGATTTTAAAATTGGTACCCATGTCAATTTAATCATATTCAGTCATTTATATCCAATTAACCTGACAAAAAAATCAGCAATGCATTTAAGTGCCCTAAGAAAACCACATGTATATTTTATGTTAATGGCATAACAAGAATAGTACCTACCTCCAGAATCTATGGAAGTAAAACTGAAAAAGAGGCAACTGACCCTTTGATTTTTCCATTCGACGAAATGAAAGGTATGAGACCAGCAAACCACTGTAAATGGTTATTACACTGACTTAGTTCATAGATCTAAATATTGAAAATTAGACTATTGAGTGCTAGAAGGAATTTGAAAAACTACAATGACAATCACATTGTAATCACTATTACAAAGACTTCCTTTATTTCAAAATGTTCAAATGACGTTCATTTGACAAATTTGACTGCAGCAAACCATACTAAAGAGTTGTTTTCTGCTACATACTGCTTTGTAAATCAGCAATATAAAAATTTTGCATAATGCTCTCAGTAAAACATCAATGAATGTTTTTAAGACCATATCTAGCTTCACATAGTAAAAGCTGCTGCAGAATCTTTTTATCTGTTGGTAGAGATTTCATTACAGCGGTGTAGAGGCAGGCTACTTTAAACCAATAAAAAGACTCTGTGGTAACTTTTACGGCACGTTGCTGACATTTACACCATAAAATGTTTTGTCATAGAAGGATGTATGTTCACAGAAGTGGAGATGTAAGAAACTATAGCCTTCTGTTCACCAATGAGAAGTTCTACCACTAAGCTACGAGTTAGGTGGGATTCAAGTGACACCTACTACAATGAAATTAAAATTCATAAACATACCTTAGAAAGAAAAAGCTGTCAACAGAGAAAAAAGCATTGGCTACTGCTTGGAAACTAAACCGATTCAAAAGACGTGGAAATGCCACACCCAAATTGCCTGAAATTAACAACAGCTGTTAATGTTACTGATAGACTGTTTGGTATTTTGTTCAAGATTCAAATAAAAAAAAACTCATTGCACTAAGGTTTCAGTCATCACTGATAGTTTAGATTGCTAATTCTCAATCATTTGGAATGAGTGTAGAAGAGTCAAAGCACAAAGTCACTCAAAGCACAGGACTTCATGATCTTCAAATATATGATTGGCATGGATTAGGATGAGTGGAGATGAATCACTAAAAGCTTGTGGGCATTCCCAGGCATTCGTAGTATAAAATTAAGTTCAAACTTGAGTTAAAGAAGCTCACAGTTTTGTGCCATCCTTGACTAAGAAAGCTACTGTTTCGATGGTATGAAATTCTACAACTATTTCAAAAATGAAAAAGTAGCGATTACACATACTGTTTTAAGTTCAAACTCTGAGACTTCTGAATGACAACTAAACCAATTGACACAACTAACTCTAATATATTAATTAGGTACTGCAAGTCTTGAATTCAAGCGTGCAGTGTTTTGTTCTACAATCCAAATGGACAGTGTTAGTGTTAAAAGCATTTGTCAAACAGGTACTAATGTACCAGTCCAACACAGGTCACCTAGCATCTTGTCAAGTGACACTAGAAGTTTCAAGCCTCCAGGGTAGAGAGCAACACTGAGACAGTTGGTGATCTGCCTAAGGGTAGCAGGGATGTTTTTATGTACAAATTCTAGCACGCTAACCATTACTCCAGCAGAATAATCTTCTGACTACTAGGCAGGCATACAAACATGTACTTGTAGCATGAATTTCCTTTCTACAGATCAGCACAGCACTTGTTATGGTAGAGAATGAATGTGACAAGCATGCAGGGTACTAAAATTATTACAACTTACTGATATTTCCACTGATCATTTGCCAAATAAAGACATGTCCCAGAATGACCCACCACATGCTGAGCACCCTTAAACCATTAATCGACGTAATGGCACCTGGAGGTACTTTAGTGTCCAATATAAAACTTGTGTTCTTTATCAGTGAGAAGCACTGGAAAAACTTCATGCCCTTCACACCAAAACCTGAAATGAAAAATGAGCACGAACAAACAAATGAATGAATGGTCTACTGTAACTGAAACATTTCTATTGTAAATTCCACAAGCGATTGTGTTTTGTCCACACTCAAGGCCAAAAAAGCTAAAAAAAGCTTACATAACCATTCCTTCTATTAACTTTGGACAGAGAGAGAACACAAGAAATGCTGGACAGAAGGAGAGTGAACTGGGGTCAAAAGGGGTCAGAGTACCCCTCCTCGTGTAATGTTTCACTTCTGTTTCCTATATCTGATCACATCCCTTACTCATGTCAAGCAACTGTGGCAACCGACACTAAGTTGAAGTCTTGGTTATAAAATCAGAACAGGTGCTACTATTCATAGAGCACCTCTTAATTTTGAACAAAGTTGTGTTCTCAAATCTGTCTTCAGTTCGGAGTTGCCACATCAAAAGAAAGGAAAAAACTCCAAAAAAGAAATTGTCTAGTACTTACAAGCCAAGATTCATATTCTCAGTGTTGGAACTAGCTTACAATGGAAGCTAATACATGAGAATATCATTAAAAAGAGATTAATGTCATTAACATTTGAAGAGATTCCCCACATTAGACTCAGTTGCAAGCTAGTTCCAGTCCTATACCAGGAATACAAACATGGCCTATTCTGATATTATCATGTTCTTGTGTAAAATTGTCCCTAAGGATACCTGATATTGTTCATGCACATTGCTGGCATGTTAAGGACATTGTTAATGTTATTTATAAAATAACCCAAAGAAAATATGCGCAGTGATTGGTTTAAAAATGTGTTTCTATAACTTGATAGAAACACAGAAGTGGCACAAGCTGAATTTACATTTTCATGATCAAAGTAAACAAGTTGATTTTCTTTAGTGGGTCGTGGTCTTTCTATAGAGTTATAGAAACACTTGTGAGAGTTTGGGAGAACTTGAAAAAGCTGTGGAAACACATGCCTGCCGCTGGTGTTCCCACTTAATTTCTTGTTCTCTAAGACTTTTACTCGTGTTTCTATAACTAAATAGAAACATATAGTACATGTTTTCTATTTCTTAAATAGCAATAATAATTATTGCCCCTGACTCCATAGATGAATAAATTTGAAAGCCAGCATAAAGCAGCAATCTGGCTCTAAGGGATTGCATACCTTCCTGCTTGTCGTAAACCAACAAAGGTATGGACGAACTATATCTATAGGTTCCTGAACTCTCAGGTGTATCGACCAGTGAGCTGTCATACTCCACATGGCCACGTTTCACTGGCATGAAACCATCATTCTTGCTCAAAGAGGATTCTGTTGGCTTCATACAGTTTGATATAACATCCAACATGGTGCCCACGAAACACAGAAATAGAATCACACCACATAAAGTTCTGCAAAAGTTACAAACAGCACCTATACATAATATTGACAATCTACTAGACATTTAAGTATTTACTAAACATGCAAGTGATTAAGTACTTAAGACTGTCTGACTTATATCTATATCAATTTGACAGAGCATGTTTTGTACACTCTTGTGTGAGAATTGTGTATGTTTTTTTTCAAGAAAACTATTTTCCACATCAGGGAGCTTCAGAACAGACAATTTTCAAGAGAGTGATGTGAACAAGAAATCAACAGTTCTCTTCTTTGCAGGTCTTTATGACTTTTTGTAAAACAGTGAAGTTGTTAAAGGTCAAATGCAACAAAATTTGGACAATTTTTCTTTTGTTGAAAGACCTTTATAAAAAGTCAGTTGCCCAACATGAAACAGATCAACTCTGTAAAATTAGTTTTGTGTAACTGTGGCACTCAATACACAAAGATCTGATGATTTCTGAGAGCTTCAACAAACCAGAAGTGGCCGCTTTTGGAGTGGAAATGAATTCTAGGTATTTGTGACATCATATAATTATGGTGAGCTCACTTTCACAACCATTTGAATCCATAGAAATATAGAAATCATTTCAACGATTTCCTGCATTTTGTTGTCTAGCCCTGCCAATGTACAAAATAGGTCAAGACCTTGAGTTCGACTTTGGAAATGTCCAAAGCCAGCCATGTAAGTTTGAACTATTGGAATCAGGCAATGATTCAGTCAATATAAATGTGTGTGAATCAAACTCATCTAGTGAACAAGATGCCATCACAATATCAACAATGAAAGAATCGGCCACTAGATTGGTGAGCCGTTCTGAATACGTTGAAAACTGCTGTTCAGTGTTTAGTAATAAATTAGTGACTGTGGCTCACCTGATACTGACAGTTTTTTGGGGCAATTTTAATCCCATCCAGTGATATAATTGCTTTCCTTGTCATTAGAATGCTACGAGTTGCAGGGTTTTCACAGGTCAGAAAATTGTCACAGAAAAAGCTCATCAAGCTTAGAAAATTTTATTTAATTTATGACAGGAAAATTATTGAAATTTACATTTTGAAGGAAAATCAGATAAAATTGAAATATAACATTGCTGGAAGAAAGATTTCAGGTTTTTGTGATCTCAAAGATCTTAATGAGGAAGGAAAAACTATCACTCGTAAATAGGTGGAATATATGTATGGCTGTCAAGGGGGCTGGAGACTGGAGACACTGATTAAATAAATTTATGATTATTTAATCAGCCAAGGAAAAGTCTAAGAATTTTGAAATTTGATAACTGGGTCATGGGCCTAGGCGTTCCATGCGTGGACCGCAGAAACTGGGGATGAGAGTGCGACAGCTTGTGTTATCATGTGCTCGCCATTCATAAACATCATAATTTACACAATGCTGTGCTTTGTGAAGACTGTGTTGCAAAAACGGATGCCTTATATGCTCATCTCACCACCATACTGGAAAAAATTCATGCGTGAAGTAATTGCAATGGCAAAACAACTTGGCATTCCAACATGGTTTATGACATTACCTTGTGCTCATCTAAGATGGCCTGAACTGTTTCACTTATTAGCCAGAATACAAGGCAATGAGCTAACTGATAAACAAGTTGATGCACTGTCTTGCAATGAGAGGTGTCAAATGCTAAATACTAATCCTGTTGTAGTTGCTAAACACACCAGAAAAGAACTGAAACATTCTTTACTAACGTGTTGCTCACTAATACTAAACCGTCTGGTAAAATAGTGTACTATGCTCTGACAGCTAAGTTTTGACTGCTGCTTGTGCTGCCAGCGCAGTTGTCCAATGCAAGAGCAAAGCGCTCGATATGAAGCCCAAGTGAATGCTCCTTAAGCATCTAGTTTATACGTTAAATATGACATAATTTTCATGTACTGAATGTAAAGATCCCAGTTTTGGTTTCCAAACAAGCAGGCCTCAATTAAAAACATGAGACAAATACAAAAGAAAAAATTAATATTCTGACAGAACAGATCTGAATTAACCCATTGACACCTGTAGGTTTAGGGCACACCCACCCCAGCATATTTCATACAGGAGCATACAAATCCAGAGGGATAAATACACGTAAATTCTTCAGTTTCAAATAAATAGCTTTTCTGGGTTTTAAAAATGTTTATATTGAACTTGATAAATATTTATTGAAAACTCCTAGTGGAGGAATTCCCATGTGAAAGGGCTGTAGATGTTTGTTGACTCTTTTTGTATTGTAAAAAGAAGATTGTGATAATATCATTTGTCTTCTAATGTTTTCCTGATTAGAGATGTAGATTAACTCCTCACTGCTAGTCTTCATCAGGCAGCACCAGTTATATCACAAGGGTGTTGTGATTGGTGCATTCAATACTTCTTTCAGGGCTAGAAACTTTCTTTTCAATTCACTTGTCCCTTCTGACAAGTGGAATTGTATTTCTCTTGTCCAGACCACAAAATCACTTGTCCAAAACAAAAAAAAAAAAAACACAGGGTAATATAAACAATTTACGTCATTGAGGTTTACAATTTCCAGCAACCTTGTCCCCAGTTAGTTTTTTCAAAAGCTTAAAAGATAAAAACGTTGACAAGATTGTATTCAGAAGAAATCCACAAATGGAATAAAAGTATGTTCTTTGAATGGGCTGTTTAAGTTTCTATTCTGAATTATCCTTGGACTCCATCTCCGCATTCAATATACATAGGGCTGCTCTTATCTGCTAATTCTGGATACTTTTGACATGTTGAGAAGTGCGTTTTATTTGTTTCACCGCCAGAAAAAATTATGACTGAGGCAATGTCCACAGTTAAATTCTCTTCCTAGATATTTAGCATAAAACAAAGAACAGAAACGGAAAAAAAAGGCTGAGCAAGTGCCTAGGCTTGCCTTAGACTAGCTATGGCCGAGCCCTGACTAAGGGTATTCTAGACAAAATGCTTGTCTTCACTCAACAAAGTATCACTTAGGGTTGCAAGTGAGAGGTACGAATATGCAGCTCTACTGTGTTTTTGGTTTAGACTGATCAGGTATGAAATCCTATATAAAGCATTTGATACAATTTATAGCTTTAATTTGCATGTCAGTTTGAGGATGGCATTCCCTAAGTTATCAGTTGAAGCCTGATCATTAGTCTCCTTCAGGAGTCTGACTCGCGGCGGGAGTACTCCCACAAAAAATTAGGTATGGGTGTGGGGCCCGCTTACCAAAACCCTTACCCTATTTATGACCAAAATCTCTGATTTTCCCTTCCCTATTTATGACCTGACCAAAAATTTTATACCCTATTTATGACCTGACTCTAAGATAATTAGGGGATCAGCTTTTGTTGCTGGCTTTATGTAGCCTGCATAGCAGGCGTTAAACGGAGTAGAGGAAGGCAAAGTGTGGAGGTGAGAAGGAAGGCATGATGAAGAAGTAGCTTCTTCTTCTAAAAAAAAAAACGAATTGAAGACTAGAATGCAAAAATTGATACCCTATTTATGACCAAAATGGCGGCAAAATGGCTAAAATCGATACCCAATTTATGACCAAAACGGCTGAAAAACCATACCCTTTGGGGCTGCACATACCTATATAGCCCACATAAGGGAGTACCTCCCCCACTGGGGCTGACACCACTTTCTAGGATACAGAACCCCCAACCCAGCTCTCTTCCTTAACAAGGGAGTCCCTTAATATAATTATATTTTGTTCAACTAATAATTCAGTAATTTGAGATGATTTATTTAGGCTTACTTAAAGAATGCAGTCTTAAGCTTATTTGCCAATCACTGTTATTGTTATTGAATCCTCCAGCTGCTAAATGACAAAAATGATACTTTTCTATTTCCTTTTATTTACTTCAACTACACTGAATTTAGAAAATGAGATTGTGAATATGAACAGGTTAATGTGATATAGTAAAACATAGCAATAGTCTTTATATACAGCAATATTACCCAGGCTTTACCTCACTAGATGCTCTTCACAATATGGCTGCCGAACAAATGCAGTCAGTGTTGGTAGAGCATTTGCAAGGATGTTTGTTGTTGATGCTTGCCTTACAATTATGACATTTGGTATACTTTCGAAGGTTTATGGGCTTGAATTCGAAACCCACCTACACCATTATGAAAAGTACTGCTCCAAGGGGTTTCTGCTAAAGTTTGATGGCAGCATGAAGACAAGTAGAAGCCACACGAAACAGTCATTTAAAATCCCTTCTTGTTCCGATACATCTCTTCTCATCCTTTAAATTGATGCAACAAGGCTCATACCACAGATTTGGAATGATTGCTACAACACTCATATCTGCACCAAAACATTGTTGTTCTAAACAAGAAGCTTGCCAATTACGACAACACTAACTGCAGTACCAATAATTTTTCAAAATTTGTACGAACCATTCTGTTTGTAAAGCATAGAAAAATAGCTGTTTACAAGGTTGAATATCTCAAATGTATTTTGACTAGATGATGTAAAACTTTGGATTATGATTTTTTGGATTAGAATCTTTCATTTGAACTTAAAATCAAACTAGGCTCAATTTTGTTGCACTTGACCTTTAACACTAATTTGAGAGCTTTCCATTTCACTGGTGGAGGTGAAAATGCACCAAAAGCAAGAATATGAACTTAACAAAAAGTGTGTGCTTAAGCTCTCTATTTGATTATCATAGGCAATGTTGAAACTCCTCTCCAACATTTCCCTCAAACAGAAGGTGTCACTATATGTATGTGAGTCAATAAGGCATGCGAGCCAAGATCCCTAACCCCAATGAAATGGCTAACCACAAGCAAACTACATGTAAAAGTTAATTTAGGCTAGTCAGAGTGCTATGTAGACAAAACAAAGTGCTTTTTGTAAGTTAAGCTAATATGAGTGCTATTTCTAAGGGCTAACTAGCAGGCTAACTGTGTGAGCCCATAATCCATACTTGCTCTAAGGCTAACTGCAAGCTTACTAAGTTCAATGTTTTTTTTGGGGAGAGGAGAATTATTTAGGCCAACCTGAGGTTCTATTTTCTATTTCTTAAGACTAATCAGACTGTTATTTAGGCTAACTGGAATGGCATGCATGGCTCACCGCCTCACACTTTGTGTAGACTCTATCAGACATGTTTATGGTGTGAAAAGATGATTTTTGGGTCAGGTCTTGTGTTGTGGAAGCCAAGAAGGTGATTTGAAGAGGTAGCTATTAATTATGTGCCACATGGAGAAAGTGGTAGGGTCACCAACAAAAAAAACCTCCAATACATTAAAATTCCAGCTCACACGCAGGCTTCTGGTCGTTGAAAGGATTATAGCTTTCAAGAGTTGTCTAGGTTACAACAAAGTTCACATTCAAAGAATCATTCTTACATAGTAGCAATAACTCCTGGAGTATACTCTGATGGTTTAGCACAGTTCACTGATCTCGGGGGTGAACCACTAGTGAGAATCTGGACCGGATGGTTCAACTGTACCACATTATCAGTCAAATCTGTAAGTGACAATCGTAAAATTATAATGTATTCCTAAAAATAAGACATTCCTTTGAGAAAAGATAAATTTAAAAACATGTGAACACCTTAAATGAGACAAAATCACACAGTACATGTAGTTGCCAACTGAAAATTAAAGTTTGCAAGAGATGTTCGATTGATGTGTATTTAAAATACATACTCAATATCTTCTCCAGGCCATTTGTTACATCATCATCACTACAATTTTTTGGAACACACAATCCCCACTGTACTGGTAAAGTCTGGCTCTGAAAGCAGAAAATTGCAACTTTCAAATCTGGTGCAACTGACTAAAAATGAACTCTCAAAACTAAATTAAAACAAATCATACAGTTACGTATGATTGTTAAAGTAATGAGCTTAGACTTACAAAGCTAGTATATTTGAAAACACCCTAATAAATAACAATTGTACTGTAAATCCTCAAATTGACACCCATGGCACTTATTACAAACTTAGTAGAAGATGGGGGCACTTATTCAAGGCACCTAATGGAGGGGGCACTCATTCAATTTTTTTTCAAATCGTAGCCCAACATGATTATTTTTTAATATATTGTCTGCACATAAACAACAATATAAGCTGTTTATCAACATAAAAAGCTGATCCTAAAGTTTAAATCGCGGCACCATTTCTGGTAGTACTTTGAAACTCAACTTGTTCACAAACTGAAACAAGCAATCGTGTGATGCAATTTAGAAGAAAAAAATCATGTTTCCTGTATGTAAAGATTTTTTTCATTTTTTTCTATTACACGCACTGGTTACAATACTTACAAGATTAGTACATATACTAACATTATTTATAATACTTTGTATTCAATATGATTAATCATGTTACTTACAATATTACGAGACTTACACTACTTATATTACTTACAATGTAATACATACACTACTTACTGTAAAATATGATGACTTAGGCTACTAACAATAGAAACACTCAGTGCAATAGGATAACCCATGTTACTTACAATATAATCACTAATTAACACTACTTACACCGCAATATGATTACTAACTTTACTTGCAACATAACTTGATGCTTTATGCTACTTAAAACATTTACCAGTACACCTTTGACATAACAAATGTTTGCATAATGCATTATTAGTCAGGCCTTCTGACAAGGTGCATGGTTGTGAGCAAAGCCGCACAATCCTGCACAATTTCTCAAAATCCGCGAAATCCCGCACAATATAGAAAGATTTGGTTAAAAATCTAATTAAATTGGTATTTCCATTGATTGCCAAGGTTTTAGGCTATATTTAGGCTATTTACAATCAAGAAAAGCGGATATAAAAACAACAAGGCGGTTCTCCATAGCTTCGTGCCAGGCTGGGCACTAGTCTCAGTCTTTCCAAAACAAAAATTTAATGCTGCTTTTCTCTCTAACGCGTTTGTTTCCTCGTTCGGTTTTAAATAAATACATATACATATGAACTGATTCAGATAGCAAAGACGAAACACCGAAGAAATGTACTGCTGCACCGACATGGCTGCCAATTTGTCGGAACATGATATACGCACCGATTTGCGAATTGACAAACCAAAGTGCTTTAACTTCTGGCGACAGAAAATCAATAATTCTCGTCAAGAAACAGGGTTTATTTTTGTTATTCAAGTGAGGGACGTTTTTATTCAGGAAATACAAGTTTCACACTCTTATTTCTAAGTATAGAATAATATGATATCAAATTAAATTACGCCGCACGCACACACATGGTTATTGCAGCAATTTCAAGTGTGAAGAGTTTTAAACCTTAACAAGAAAATATTTGCTCCCCATATCAAAGAAAGTACAAAAATGTCGGGATTTTTCATAAAGTAACTTGTTATTGTCGAAAAATTTTATTTCGAAGCAGAATTGTGTCCGGGAATTATGGTTTTGAATAAACTTAATCAATCGTGTCAAGCAACATGATTTTGTCGATACAAACTTTGGCCAAAGTTGTAGCAAAATAGAAATTTAGTTTATGTTTAATTGCCAAACTAAGAGGACAATTGTTGCGTTTTTTACCGCACAATTTGCCTCCCACACCCCCGCACAATTTTCTTTTTTTCCCCGCACCCTGTCAGAAGGCCTGATTAGTATTGTAAAGATGTTAATTACTAATGAGTGAATTAAAAAGATGGATGACAGTGATTAAACACCATGAAAAGTATACCTTCTTTGTTGTGTAACTACTCATCCATAAATGGGGGAGGGGAGGGGGCACTTATTCAAAAGGGTACTTGTTCTGAATTTTAGCTGATAAGAGGAGCACTGTTTTCAAAGGCATGCTTATTTGAGAGGAGAGGGCACTAATTTGAGGATTTACAGTACTGGGGCTATTGTCTCCGCAGCATTTCTTCAACTCAAGTTTTTTCATATGTATCGGTATATCTTGATCAGAAATAAGGAAAATGTTCTCTACTTCTTATTTAATGTTAGCATCATGCACAAAAGGTGTTTCTTTTGTGGTGTTTTCACAGTAATAAATGACACTGTGAGCAGCTGGCTGCAGTACAACTGAGAAAGCAACTACAGGGCTCCTTAAACTCCACTGAAGCTGAGAATCCTCAGGCTACCTATACTGTACTGTTTGAAATCTGTTTGATATACTAACCTTATTTCCAGTTGTTATATTGATCTTGATGCTAGCTAAACAATAGTGAGCTCCTGTTAAATTTTGACACTCCCCATAAGATCCAAACCAGGCAAGATTGCCCACAGTGATTCCACTTGGAGGTTTACCCATTGCATCAATATCTATAAAAATAAATAAACAACTTCTCATTAGGAAAGTAGCTAGGTCTGTATGTAGGCACAAAGGTATTTCTTAAGTCTGGATTCAAGCCTGTCAGCCCAACTGCCTATTGCTTATCTGCACTTTCATAGCATGAAGCAATGATATTAAAGTAATTCAACCCCCCTCTGGATTGGATGCTAGTCCATCAAATGGTAACCCCCCCCCCCAGCATTTAATCCATTGCTACCCATTTATACACCTGATTGGAAACATGAACTGCAAGAGTAAAGTTTCTTGCTCAAGAACACAACACAGTGGAACTGATAATGGGCTGAACCAGGGGTGCCTAAAAAACTCAGACCTCAGACATGAAAAACTCAGCCCCTCTGTGTCTGTCTGGCTGTGTTAATTGGGGACACTATAAATGAAGAAACAACATTGTAAATAGAACTGAAACTTGTAAAAATCTCATCTGATAGGACGCTGACCAGCTACTATTTACAGGACATACAGGTGTTGAATTCGGGACCACCAAAACAAATCCATAACAAGGATTTGCACCTAGGATCTTACAAACGAAGTGCCCTTGATGAGAATGGAAGTGCTCTTGATAAGAATGAAAAGAAAATTGTTAAGCAAAGTGTGACAAAAAATCCTAAAGTAAACCAAGTTGAAGAGCATGAAAGTGAAGAATTTGGATAGTGATTAGAAGTGATTGGGGTGGTGTGGGGGAGCCTGTAGATTTTGTCTTTTGATGTGCCTATCTGCCTTTGCTGATTAGTACGTAACAAATTAGTAATAAGGTAATCAGACCTGTCAAGAAGCTTTATTTTCTATACTTGAAAATAGTTCTGATCAAACAGCCAGGCCTGGCATCATAATATAGAGTGCAAGTAAGCAACATGTTCACAGAATATTTCCAACTTTTTGCCTTCATACAGATAAGTGGCCGAAACAAAGTATAAGCACATTATTAAAGAGGTGTCAAACTCTGTAACATGCAGATAACAACAGAAAATATGCAGGCCTTTGACATCTAAAAATTGCAACAGCACAGTCAAACGGCTCCACTCTACTTAAAATGACTCCATATAACAAAGCATAAAGTGCTACTTGAAAAAAAACGTGTGAACTAAAGAAAGATCCAAGAGAATGTGAGATACCAAAATGCCGTGAACCACAGAACTTGTGTAGGCCAAATATTTATCTTGAAGATGTCAACAATCAGAGATTCAACCAATGCAATCAGGTCATGACACCAGATTCTAGTATTATGCATTGGTGGCATCAATAGAATGTCTAAAGACTCCCTTGTTCCCTTCACGCTCACCGGAAGCTTGTTTGCAGAGTATTGTTATTCAAACACCACCAAAGAAGACCAAACATGCAAAGTAAGAGTGTGAACACATTGTTCTAATCTTTGATAACAAGTAGTCTAATACAAATCATGCAGCAAAGTATTCTCTCACTTTCAAGACATATATATATATCTAATTTTTTTTTCAAACAACTCAACAAGAACTAAAGGTAACATGGCCGGGGGATAAAGATTGCAAATATGAGACGTCTACATGTATCCCCGGGGGGGGGGGGTACTCCGGAAAAATTGGGTAGGGGTGTGCGGCCTCCTTCCCAAAACCCTTACCCTATTTATGACCAAAATTTGCAATT
>Ga0126337_10000820_pt1 | contig 17293 bp, 9 predicted proteins | sample DipCmetagenome_FD_92527 | JGI IMG/M metagenome (GOLD analysis project Ga0126337, IMG submission 92527) | Coral microbial communities from La Bocana,Puerto Morelos, Mexico - Diploria C A metagenome | ecosystem: Host-associated > Invertebrates > Cnidaria > Coral | place: La Bocana,Puerto Morelos... | reverse complement strand
TATGTTTGTCATACAGTTTTTTTTTTTAAATTTAAATTTTATATTGAAAAGCAAGTTCAATATGTCAAGAGGAGTGAAATCTTCTTTAGTCTCAATCTGGGACTTTGAAACATAGGGACCTGCCTTGAATGTGAGGAGCCTTCTCGAGGTTTGAAAAATAAAAATATAAATAAAAATAAAAAGCTAAAACTAAAAAAAACTAAAACAAAAAACTAAAACCAAAGTAAAAGAATAAAAATCATCTAGAAAAAAAAAACAGGATAAAACAAACTTACAATCATCACAGTAGCTTGTACCACAGCAAGGAATAAGTACTGCATCTGTCAGTAAATTGCTACAAGATGGGCACCTCAGTTCTGAAGGAACTTTCTTGTTACCCAACTGAGCTGAAGATACTTTCTTGTTAGCAGGCTCAGTGACTTTCTCTTTAGTTTTGGAATCCTCTCTGCAACAGCATTGATCCAAAACTGTTATTCAAGATTCTTTGATACTTAAAATAATATTACTATATTTTCTAAGCTTGTAGTGAAAATATTGTCTTTGGTGAAAGAGACCTTCTTGTAATTATTATTATTTATTGAATTTAAATCACATGTACCGGTATTTACCCTTGAGTTGATGGTGAAGACCTATTTGTAGGCGAAGACCTATCCTCTAGTGTGCCAAGAAAGGTACGAGGAATACCAGTTGTACGTTTCACCTTTGGAACATCAAATCTAACATCCTATTAAAAGGTTTATATAATGAAAGGTTGTTTTTATTATGTAATAGTACAGTCATTGCATTTATGTATTGTTAGAGAGTTGTTTAGCCAAGTGTCAAAACCAAAATCAAAGTTGCAGTATCACTGAGAGAGACAATCTAGTGAACCAATCAAAACTTGAAGCAAATACATCTAGACAGCCTAAAGCATTGGAAAACATGTGCAAGTATGCCACAATCTATTTTGGTTTTACTGCTGACTGGCTGACAAAGTGGTACAAGATTTCTAAACCAATTGGTTGAAGTAATATTGTAAAACCAAAGCAAATGTGATTTCCTTGCCACACTTGAGAGAAAACCAATGATTTTCAAAACAACCTTCTGGATCTGATAACAAATACCATGGAGAAAAAACACTTCCTTGCAGAATCTCGCATTCAGATTTATACAATTGAAGTGTAAGCTTTTCTGCACTTACCCCATTAGTGGGACAGTTCCTAATGAAGTGTCCTGGTTTACCACACCTAAAACACACATAGCTCTGAGACAGAGGCACGCCAGGTGCATAAGGTCGACGCCCTCTCACATATCTGTCAAAATAAGAGTTGTTCTGACATTCAATATATAACTAAATGCACAAATGAGGAAAACCATACCATACATTGCTTTAAAGAGACAACGAAGTAAATGAAAGTATTTATAAACAAAGTTTTTGATGATTTCATGAATGTTTATTTGGTTAAGCGTAAGAATTATCAGTACAAAGATGGGCACATTTCAGTAATAGCCAGGTCTTGGAAGCTTACTTGTTCCGTAATGATAACCGAGAAATTATTGCCTTTGCTTCCTGATTCCAAGGATTCTAGCAATCCCATAGTTTGTAGGATAGTTAATTCTAGTCTCTGGGTATTAGTTATTCCACAGCTCTTGCTAGATGTAAGTCCTACGTTTCCCCCTTTGTTTCTAATGCCAGTCTCAATGGTACTCACAGCATTAGGATTGGCGGGGCCAACAACCCTGGCTTCCGGTCTTTAGATTGTACTCTTCAAGACAGGAATGCCAGTTGGAAGAAACCAAAGTCATAGTCTTGTTACATAGGTGTTGTTCCTGAAGAGCTTATCGGGATTACCTGTTCCATGAGCATTTAGTTTTGTCCATAATTAAGGGTCCAGTAGGAGGGCCCAGCAGCCGTAGCCTATTTTGGTTCCTACCCAAATTTCCTGCACCAGTTAGTGAGGTTTTTCTAGCCCCCGAGTGTCCACTGTGGTGGATGCATGCTCAGCTTGCCATGTCTTTTTTGCTATGAATTTTCGAGCTTATTTTTTCTTAGTTATTTTTGCTTTACTCTGATTGTTGGGGATTGTTGAGGAGTGTTTATTTGGTGGTATTGTAAGTAATCGATATTTCCATAATCTTAAGGGATTCTATTTATAGTGTATTAATGATCTGCTTGTATTTGTAATTGTTGTTCGAGCTGGGGTACCCAACCCCTGGGAAGTGTCAGTAATAAAGGGCAGTGCTGGTTACCCGCAGCACACTGCATTATTCTCCATATCATTTGTGTCTTGGTGTTTATAGCACAGAAATGAAAGTATGTTCAACATGTTTTACTTAACATCATCCCAAAGATTTACTCAGATGCCTGTTAATAATTTAATACATTATACAATGTATGACCATTTATTCTCAAAGTTTGGAGTGGGGAAAATATAAAGGTAAAAGTCAGGGAGGAGGGGGGAGGGCATCAAGTCCATTTTATCAGATGCCCACTACCCAACAGAGTCCTCTGGTTGGTGTTGTGTGTGTGTGTTGACTTACTGTGAAGGGTCCCAATCCTCTCCAGATTGTTTCATCATGGCCTTTAACTTGTCCTCCTCTGATGCATCGGCATTAGCTAAATCTGCCACCTAGGAAGGAAGGGCAACAGTCTACACCACATGGTATGTACCCTGGCCCTGACACCACATGACTCCAAAGAGGAGTTATATACATCGAAAGGAGAACCAAGGAAATATATATTGTGAAAATGAAAATGAAAACCAAATTTAGTACGAGCCAGAGACTGCTTATTTAAATGTTCAATTTATATTTTCTTGCAACATGCAACAAATTCTGCAATCTGTCTTATCTAAAGTTAGCAGCTGTGATTAACAATTTACCTTGCTCAGCTTGCTGGATTTTATAACTTGATAATCTTGGAAACCACTCTTCATAAACAGAGGTGAAAAGGAACAATCATCAATAAGAGAGAATTCAGCTACAAGCATCAGTCATTTCATACAACCCTGTTCTCTTACAAAACAGTGAATTAGTGATTAAATGAATAAAATATTCTAGTTTTCAAAATCCCAATTTACTCCATAAATTCAACATTCTATTACCCTGTCCTCTTGAATTGCTGCCAGCTTTTCCTTTTTTTAAAACTTGCCAAGATTTTCAACTCTTCATAAATGGAGACAGCTAAATATTTTTATTTTACCCTTCTACTTTTTCTTGCCAAATTTTGTAACATTTCATAAATCACCAGGTCCCACAAATGATTTAATCACAAACCCATGTGCCTGAAATCTTTGTAATTAAACTTCATTTTGTACTTTGTGTCAACAGTGTCCAGTACAAAGCAGAAACATAATGTACTTAATCAAGGTTACTGTAATTAACCTACACAAGAGATGCCCTGAACTGAATCTGAGATGTGCAACCTAAAAGAAACCTCGCTAGAATAACAAAACCCCTATTCAGCAATAATATTTACTGTGAACGTTCAAATGAATGAAAAAAAAAACATCAAGGCAAATCTTTTCCAAAGTAGAGGCTGTCTAAAACCTGCTTTCCATAGAATCCTAGACAACCGAATAGTTGTATAATTTGCTTTGGTCCAATTTATATTTGTATGCTTTCTTAGAAATGATAAATTTTCAATATCCAATCCTGTGATCATTTGCAATCCACTGCAATTTTCTGCAATCATATGGAAACCTGGCTTAAAGCTGTAACTTTCATTCAGGCTGTGCTCTAAAAGCGCCCAGTGACACAGGGTCCAGCCAACTTTTTCCTTTGGACAACTGGATAAACTTACTTTTTTCATATACATGTAAGCTAAAGTGCTGCACACCCTGGCGTTTATGGTTAGGACCCTTTAAAGTTCCTTGTATTTTTTCTTGGCCCACAGCTTTGCCATTCCGTTCTGTTCTGTTCCAATCACGCAACATTTACATGCGATTTTCATTATTGAAACTGGTAGTTACAATATTGTCGCACATTTCCAAAATCATCTTTCAGTCTCTTAACATTTTTTCATGTCCTAAAAGTCAGTTGTTGTGTCACCTACATACATACGCTTATACCATACAAAGTTTTACTCAAAAAATCCAAGTAGATTGTATGACAGCGAATGTATGCTTTTATGTGAATGTTAGATTTTGTGACCTGCAATTCTGTGACCATGTGCATTCTACTGCAGTAGTTGGCAACTGTATGTAACGTCGATTCTATTCCATTTTATTTGTGTGATCTGCATTCTCATTATTGGAGACTGTCCAAGGCTACAACTGTTGTATGTTTTCTCAACATGTTTATGTTTGTTACAGTATATGTCCAGTCAGTCCTACACACCCATTTTTGTGTCATAGACTTGAATGCAAAACTGACACATCAGTCTATGTAAGTGTAAATGCTTGTTTGAATGATATTCCACCATTCACACCTGGGTTGTTTAAAAGTTGGACAACGCTATCCACCAGAATCAATTGCTGTACACTGTAATTGTTCTATTAATTCTTATCCAAATGCAGTAGATACCATTATCCAGACTTCAACAACTGGGGCCTGTTCTCTTTTGGCAAAGAAGTCAGTTAAACTTTGTATCTGCTTCAGGTCAAAACAAAATTCAGGTTAAAGTGATTTTAACCTAGTTTGATTTTTAAATTTCGTTTGTCTTCTAACCCTAATTATTTATGATCCATGAATATTTAGGGTTAAGAGACAAAAGAAATATCAATTTAACCTGAATTTCATATTGACCTACAACATATCCACTGAATGATCTCTCATTTGTTTTTGCTGGTTAGAAAGGAGACTTTGCAATTTAACACAGTCTAAGCTTAACATTCAAAATAGCTGAAGGATTCTGCTTTTGTTGTTTATCCAGAATAATAATCAATGCTCTCATTCAAACTTTGACTTTCAAACTGAATGTTGAGCATCATTAAGCAACAGTTAAATTAACTTGTTATTCAGCTCACAATTTGAAATTTTGGAACAAACAATCGAAGATGCTTTGATTTGACCCAACTAACACATAAATCCTAATTTGTTTAAGCAGAGTTCTTCAGATATTTTAATTGTAATGTTCATAATGGCTCAGCTTGCAAGGTACATGTAACCCTGGATACAGACTTGATTTAGCAACCCAATACGGCAACCTCCTGAATGCATCTTCTCTTTGTATGGCAAATTTGGTATAGTAAAATAGTGCTTGCTGAAAGAGCTGATCATCAAAACCTTGTACTTGAATATATCTTGGTAGTACTATCAGCCCCTTCTGCTGCAGCTGCCCACATCTTGGGAGTTTGGGAACTTGAATGTACCCTAAACGAAAAAGGAGCTAGTTTTCAAGAACCAACAACTGTGTTGAGGAAGGAGATTCCTTTTTCTTGTCGAGAGCTTCCATACTTTCCTCCATACTTTCTGCCAAGCAGTGTTATTGACAGTGACAGTGTTATTGGCATATCAGAATCACCATTATCTCTCTTCTTGCCAGAGCCCTTCTGTGTACGGCTGTAACATGACAAAATACTTGATATTCCAGATTTTGTGTGAATTTCCATATCTGTACACATAAGCACCTTCATATAGTGTTGTTGATAAGCTCTTCTTTGAGCACAAACAGAAATAAGTAATATTGTCTTGGGGTACCACAGATGATCAGCTTTGCTGCAGTTTCAGTGCTGTAATCCATACTATGATAATTCCGGCAACTTCTCCACACATCACTTAATGAGAAGATTAAATGGGGTGCCCCCAAATAATCAAAGGAGTAAATATCCAACTTGAACATGGATAAAGATATTTATTGCAAGGAAATATTCTTGAAAAGGAATGTATCTTTCCATATTTGTGACTGTCCTTTATGATAATATAGCAAGAACAAAGTTCTGATTTCTTGCCCGTCTCAAATTGGGAATGCGCAAAGTTCTGACACATACATTGAAGAAGAGTTCTGTGACTGAAGTGTCCATTTGCAAAATAACTCTTAATATGTACACTTAAAATCAAAACTCTTTCAAGTGTAAAAAATATTTATTACTGTCAAGGCAAAGCTAAAAGAGAGGCAATGCATTTAGTACATACCCTGGCTTCACGAAAAATTAACCAAGCTCACCCCTTTTAAAACATCTTAGACAACAAAATATTTATTCATATATCTTAGAGCTGGATACTTTCAGTACACCTTGAAAAAACAGGATTGCTTCAAATTTAAAAATCCCACCCCATGTGTGATCAGTGGTCCAAGTAAATTGGTCTTAACAAAAGCCTAGCCACTGGAATAGTTGTACACTTAATATATGATACTTGCTAGAATTCTACTGGCAAAAGAAGCAACGAAACTGGTATACATAGTATACAGAACACTCAGTGCCATCAATTTAAAGCATGGTTTTCATAATTATGTCATGAAAATCCCAGACAATTTAAATTTAAATGTCCATAATCTTTTGGTATAGTCTGTGATTTCTAGATCACAATAACAGCTCTTAGTATCACCCAACTGGTGGACTAATGCAAATCCTGCATTTTGATTGGCTACGCTACTAGAGGACTATTAGTAATAGTTATTGAGCAGCGAAATTCTTTCGTTTTATTCCCAAAATCTTTTTTCAACTTGCATTTGTTTAACTTTATTATTGCTTTTTCTGTCCGACTAATCCGGCCCTATACCCACCTAGGGTTATGGTTTAAATGATGAGTTGGGTGATACTTACTAGACCTTCGCCCTCAAGGGCCACGGGTCAATAGCCCAATCAGCTTCGCCTGATGGGCTATTGACCCATAGCCCTTGCAGGCTATGGGTCTAATTGTTAAATAGAGCATTGTCCTAGTACTATACTTGTGCTTGGTTTAAATCTGCAAAGGATCTTACAAGCTTAAAAAAGTGTTTTCCACAGCACAAGTTAACAAATTGACATTAGGTTTTCATGTGTCTGTCCTGTTACTGATCTTAAATTTTGTCATAACATTGTGAAAGTAGCTGGTAGATCCACGACAGGTATAAACAGCTGAATGGGTCTGCATACCACTTTGACAATGTTATGACAAAATTCCTTGACAATACCAAGACAGACACATGAAAAACTGCCATTTATTTGCTTTTTTTTACGATAACAAATTCTCAAATTGTCCACTTTGGTCCATTGATGCTTTGCATAATTATAAATTTATGCATCTCTCTGCTAATTGACAATGAAAATTAGGCAATAAGCGCATAGAATTTTCTGCAGTTAACATAAAAAGAAAGATAGACACTTTTTAACAATACTGGAATCATCTAGGATCATCGAGAGAAATAAATTCCAGATCATCTGGGATTTTCTTAAAAAAAGAAAATCAGCTTTAAAGCAGCACCACTGTCAGAAGAAATCATTTTTTAGTTTATAAGACTTTAAACTCTAAATGTACACAAAAAGCCTTTTCTTTAAGTTGCACAACAGTGAACCTGATCTGAACTCAAAAGTTACCAATCTAAGTGTGATACTTATTTAAAAGTCTGTTTACAATAATAATTATTGTTATTATGGGAACCCCTTTCCATCCTTATTGCCATAGAAAACTCTCCCTTTTTAATTTTGGAGTTTTACTGGAATCTAGGCATATTTTTATACTCCTTGAATGTGCAATTCAAAGAAAAGACATTCTTCCTTTCAAATTGCAAGCTAATTATCATATTTACAATTACTATTTAAAGAAATATAGTATAGTTGCAATTTGATTACAAAAATTATTCTTCAACCATGTACATACTGTTTTCTGCTCTCCACTTGCAAAAGGAGATGACCTTTCCCTGGAGAGTAAAGTCAACAGTCCAATATAAGATGATGAATTTTTTAACTCAAAACTTAACCAAACTGAGGCACCAGTATTGGTAAGACAAACAGAACTTCATTATTCAAGAGAAAATGGTAGTTTCTATTAAATAAATCAACTTTTGTTTGTCTTGCAGTGTTGTCAATTGAAATGCCAATTGCAGCATTTCAAATGCCATGTACTACTCTTTATTTGACAATAAGATCAACTTAGTTCAATAGCTGGACCATACACTGTAAATTATACAATGGTGTACTGGACACCTAAGTATGATTATGAAGTTCTTATTAGTTTGCTTTACAAAGTTTTAATTTATGCAAATTTGTTGCACGTTGTCCAGATGTTCTTGCAAATATGCCCCATCCCAGATTTTTAAGGAAAACTTCAAGTTAAAGTGTTAAAAGGCAGGGCGGTAATACTACCATTTATACAGATGAAGTATCATAGCATCATTTGGAAACATCAATTTGAAGATGATATAATACATGCTCATTTCAATCAACTAGTCAGAAGGATTATTTCTTTGGACTAGAAAGCTTCAAGATAATATATTTTGACAGTTATCTTCTCTGTCACTTGAATAAATAAGCCAAGTCCAAGATACTACTTTGTGCAGTCCAGGGAAAAATGCTAAATTACCAGTGTAAGTGTCAAAACTTACGCCGCCAGTTGCGCTTTGCTTTTTGGTCCCACAGGAATGCGGCGTACTACCACAGAGGAATTCTTTGGTATCATTGTCATCTCATCTTTATACTCTATCAGAAGGATAAATAAATACAACATCAAGGACTTGGCAACTTTGACTAAGATTATCTAACAATGTACTGGGTTGTGATACCTGAACACACAGATAAAAGTTTCCAACATCATCAAGCAGGAATTTTATGGTGGGGCATGCAACAGTAAAATGTCCAGGTTCAAGATTTTCCCTAAGAGCTTTTACAAAACAGTTAAATTTATGATTAAGATGTCCATGTGCCTGCCCTTCAATACGCTATGTGTACCCATTATATTACTTCCTCAAGGTTAAAATATGCTGTCAAAACCCGCAGAGGATTGATATTGATTCTTTACCTGCCCATTTTAGCTGAAATGGTTAGGCCATGTTAGGCCATCTTCTACTCATTAATTTTCCAAAGAATTACTGGTTTGGTTCACTCTTTCCTTTTCTATTGAGAGTCTTTTTCAGCTGAGTTCAGATAACTTTTAAAAGAGCAGGGCTTCAACATTTTTTTTCTTCTAGGAAACTCAAACCAACTCAACCATATTTTAATGATCGTGTTTGATGTTGGTTGGAATTAATTGACCGACTAGCTGAACTGAAAACCCAACAAATTAATCGTTCAACTCAAGTACATCATCAGACTCAATAAAAAAAACAGGCTAAAGCAGGCACTTTCGAAGACTTCAAAAGGAACAACAAAAGTCTTTACACAAAACGACAATTTTTTCCGTGTAACTCGGCTACACCCACATCGAGACACACCGTTTTCACGAATGGTGACCAACCCAAAAAGAAAACGTGAAAAAAACAACAGCTCACCTTCCTTAGTTTGAGCATTTGTAACTTCCAAGTCGAAGTCCGAATTTTTTCCGAACTTCTTTTGTGTAATGATAGACCTTTTGAGGTCGGCCAGCGAGATAGAAAGCCCGTCGAATGTAATTGTGTCATATTCTAGTGCACTTCGAAACTTGTAGTGAATACAAGACATTAGGATACTAACTAGAATCACGATGAAAATCGAAACTATAAGCCAAATGGCCAAAATTTCGTCACGTCGACGATGGAGTACGAGTCAGCTAGCCATTTTTGTACACTTATAAAAACAGAATCTGTCTATTTCACAAAAAAAAGAAGCGAGAAAGAAAAAGAAAGAAAAGAAAACTATAGAACGATCAATACACTCAAAAAATCGTAAACTATCTAAAGATGAACGCATTCACGACCGGAAAATTCAGACAAACCAAGCACGAGATGAAACAATCCCACTCCGCAAGGCTCCTTGGGAATATTTCCCCCTCGATGAGAACGAAGTGCGACGAATCCTCTTCGACAAATGGTCGGAACTTGGTCGGCAGATGTTCGGTAAGGCTTAATGATCCCGCGTATATCCCGCGGGATTCCCTAACAAATATTGAGTGAGAGTAGTCACTGTCGACCAGATTACTCCCCCTGAACAGCTAATTCTTTAAAAGTGGGCCATCGTCGTCCCTTCTCCGTTGTGCTTATTCTTAGGTGTTCTACTCAAGCATCCCCTCTTAGAACAAGAGAAGTGTTTGCCAACAACGACAATGTTCGCAATTTGCATAAGGCAGAGCATCTCAAGAGCACGCGTTATTTTGTCCACTGAATCATTAATCGTACATCGGACGAGAACTGCTTTAGTTTCAAGTCACATAAAGCAAGAACCTTCGTCGACAAGGATAGGAGCCACGAAATTACTGCTTGTTTTGGCTCCAAGTATCTATATTGGTGGATGGTTGGGAAAAAATCTAGCGGAATTCCTAGAAGAGTGGAGTATTTTTTGTCCCGAATGTGACGACGATGAATATGACTGAGATCACAGGCAAGTAGTTCTGATTTCTCTGGTCAAACTTTAATCATACTTAATTATAAATTGTTAGATTAGAATGCCGATGTGCTCGGTCAGCCCTTATTTTTTTTATTAATTTATCAATTGAATTTTCACGCTTCATTTTTCCCGCTTGACTGCTTTCAAGCTTTTGCTTAATTTGTTTACTATTCAAACTGGGAACCCAATAAAACGCTGCACTCTTTCAGCTGTTAATTTGTATTCAGTGGTTTCATTCGAATTCAAATGCAAAGAAAAACATATACATAATTCAGGATGGTAAATGGTGTAACTAAAAAATATACATCCGTATTGAGACATTCAAACACATCAGTCAAGCTGAACAGTGCTGGGTGTTGAAAGGACAAAGCACAACAAAATTATAACTGTCCTGGGAAATTTGTGTGATGTGAGGGAAAAAATCTCAAAATTTTTAAAGATAATGTGTATGGAGCCAATTTCTCCTTGGATATGCCCCGGGGGGGGGAACTCCCTATAATGGCCTATACAGGGAGGCTCCACCCGAAAGGGGTACCTTTTTCAGGCCTCAGGTATATAAAAGGGTAGGGATTTCACAAGTTTATGTATATGAAAGGGTTGGAAAATCTTCATTCGGGTATTAAAAAGGGCCTTGAATTAAAACAGATCAAGGAGACGCAACTTATGACTGTTTCATTTTAATTACGTGCTACGTGAAAAAAATGACAAGAAGACTTCCTGTTTTAACGATTTATTCATAAGTCTTCTTAAGAAGGTATATGAAAGGGGTGCCTTTTTCCAATAAAAGGTATACAAAAGGGGTACTTTTTCTGAAAAAATGGTATATAAAAGGGTAAGGGGTTGGACCTCGGGGTGGAGCCTCCCCGTATAAAACTTTTTTGAGTACCCCCCCCCCCCCGGGGGATATGCCCAAAGAGCCAAACATTGATTTATTTTCTAAATTTCACATTAGCCCTTTAAATGTTTGGAATCAATTCCTTATTTTTCATGATGCCTTTTCTTCACAAAGGGTATATGCTAGATTATAAAGAAAACTGTTAAAAACTACGTCAGCAATCCGATGATCAATCTCTCTGGAATCAACCTTTTGGGCACCTTTTGACTTGGGGGGCAATGACCTTCTTGCCCAAAAAATTTATGCAATGCACAAATGCATGAGTGTTAAAATCAGGATGCAAACGCACACAAATTGCATGAAAAAGTAGGCAGTTTACAATTTCCACACCCAATGAAACTGCTATAATTCCATATGATTCCAAAAATAGTTTCATTCAATGCTTGCATTCTCAATGGCCTCTATCTATTAACATCTAATATGTATTTAAAAAGTTCTAAAAAAACTAACTAGAGATATAATTTAAAGGTTTTAGAAATCACACAAACAGCATTATTTTGTTATGTTTTTAAGCGCTGTTGTCCAAATGAGCATTTTGCCTGTAATTGGAGGGGCTGCAGCCAACCCCCCGCCCCCCAACCCGTACACCTATGGTGATGAGTACATTTGAAAAACTCTGCTTCAGTTTTATATGACAACTGATAGTAACAAAACTGGGGCAGGGAACTATATAGGAACTCCCAGGGAACTTATATATAATTATATAGGAACTAACAGGGAACTATATAGGGAACTATAACTAAAGGGCAGGAACTAATAATTACTCCTGAATGTAATGTAGTGAATCAGAAACATTTTGTAATAATATTATTGCCTTCTCTTACAGGACATGCTGGTGATATCAACTTTTACTATTTAGTTAAAATTGTAGCATAGCATTGCTATGTACTGAACAAGTAAAAATATACTTTTTTGAGAAAGAATAGTTTACCATGATTAATTTTTGAGGAGATGACCTGTTTTAAATGTAAATTCTTTCTTCTTATTTCCAGGTAGCTTATGTGTTGTAATTATTTTTGTGTTGAACCTTTAGTTTTAATTTTGAAATTATAATTTAATGTTGAAAATGGCAAATTATGTTTCCTGTATAACAAGAAAGATAATAATAATGAATAGTGTTTTATTTCAGAAATTCTTTCATGTCTATATTACTTTTCCTTCCTCAGAAATAACTTATAGAGAGGTTGGTTTTAAAAACTCTTGATTTTTAGCAGATATTAGGATATGAAGCTAGTGACCTGAGTTTAGAGAGAAGATGTAAAATAAATATGTGAATGTAAATATGGTTTTAAGGCCAATTAATGAGCATTTTTTCAAGGATGTGTTAAGTTCCTGACTGATCAGTGCTCTATATAAATATATAGATTAGGGTGGGGGAGCACTTGACCAATGTTAATACTGGTACTTCCTTCATGGTATGGAGTAAGAACATGGTTTATTATATGACTAGCTCAGTGAGCAGGCAGGATTAACCCGAATCTTGCACTGCGATTGGCTACCCGAGCGGGCGAGATGGAGCTATCTTGCCCACTTGGGATACAGGCTTTGTCCTGCAAAGAAAATTTATTATGTTTTGGTATTTTATCCCTTATAATACCTGGTCCTTAAACATGAAACAAAGAACATGGCCACTATCCAACAATCCTGACTTAATAGTTGGTAAAAAAACTTGAGCACTAACTCATCTTTTGACCTAACTGAGAACCTTATTGGGCTGCCATTCAATGGCCAGCAATACATACACTTAGGAAATTCAGATGACCTCTCTAACAAAATGAGGAACCCTGTTGGGCTTAAACATTCCAAAACATCAAGTTATTAGAGGGTCTTACATGTGATGAATCTAAAACTTCAAAAAGATTCATTTGGTAATTGTTTTTATATTTTGGAAAATGATGACATCCCATAAATACCAAGAATACCCTGGTCAGGACGGAGAGGCCAGAAAACCATACCCTGTCCGGCCACATGTCCCTGTATAGATTGAATGATTGTGTACCACCGGAGGACAAAGTAGAGAACTACCCCCCCCCCCCCAGCCCTTTTGGTCATAAATTGGGTATCGATCTTAGCCATTTTGCCACCATTTTGGTCATAAAAAGGGTATTTATCCTTCTCCCATCCGTGCTTTGCCTTCCTCTACCCTGTTAAATGCCTGCCATGCATGCTAGATAAAGCCATCAACAAAAGCTCTTCCCCCAATGATGTAAGAGTCAGATCATGAATAGGGTATCAAATGTTTGGTCAGGTCATAAATAGGGTAGGGAAAATCACAGATTTTGGTCATAATAGGGTAAGAGTTTTGGGAAGCGGGCCGCACACCCTACCAAATTTTTCTGGGAGTACCCCCTACCCCCCGGGGAACTACCACACCCTACGATATATAGGACAGAGCAGTTCAACTAAACACTACCTAAATGGTCATAAAGGACCCCTCCTGGCCTGGGATATAGAGGACCTACTACGTAAATGGCCCGGAAACAAACACTTCCTCCCTCTCTTTGGGATGTAGTGGACAGACTAGCAGAACTAAACACCACCGAAATGGCCATAAAATGAACCTCCCACCCCTGGAATATGGAAACACAAACAATTGTGTTAATTATATTTAAAAGAGTTAATTTGGGGGGAGTTAGCAGGGGCATTATTGAGGTGGGGGTATATGTGAATTTAAGTGTAATTTAGGAGGTTTAAGAAGTCATAAAAAAAAGTTTTGGAACACCACCAGACAGTTGAATGCCCCCGAAAGGGCACCCCAGGTTGGTAGGTAACTGTTTGGTGTACGTCTACCAATTTTTAACTTCAAATTCTAAATTTAAAACAACATCAAATCTTCCAAATTTCTCATTTCCATAAATTTCACTTATCCTTTGCTTTCCTTTTTCTCCGCAAATATACTCAAAAATCACCAAAAACATTAAAAAAAAAAACACCCCGAAACGAAGATATTTGAGATGAGCATTGATTTTTTTTTGATTACTTGAAACGTGACAGAGATATTTGCATTTTAAAAAACGTTAATATCCAGCCGAAATAAGACCTTCAGGTGTGCCTTAATTTTGTCGTCCAGAGGGAGGGGAATACACTCCCCCTATTTTGTCTTATTAAATATAGGTAAAAGAGCCCATCTTTACCTTGACACTCCGTCCCCTCCGTTTTCGTGGAGGAATGTGGTGTTTTTGTTTTTTGGGGGGTCTTCTTTCTTCACCTTCAGTTTCGCGCCTTTCGAAAGATATTTGAAAAATCCTGGATCCAATTTTCACCTCTCCCCAGTCCCCCTCTAGGCAAGCTAGATATACATGTTATACAACGACAATCTGCTCCTCGTTGTTACTGTAAAACCTTTTGGGAATAGTGTAGCGAAGACTTGGCAGTTGCGAAAGAATCATTCAGACATTGGTGGTTTTGAATAAAGCACCAGTTATTTGACCAGCGCAAGGCCGTGCAATACGTTCGATCTACGAGGCAGAAAACGCGTTGCTTTGTCAATGTCTGTATCAATCAACTCGAATGGACGTCAACGTCAATACATAATATGCAGTATTTCTTCCTTCGGTCTTTGATCAGTGGATATTTTCACTTCAAGTCTACATACAACGAAGATTGGCGTGGATAATCGTGTATTCGTGCCCGTATTGACGGTATGCCTGACCGAATAAATTTCGGTACCTTCCGATCAACTGTACATTTTTTATCTTCAAGTGCCTGTTTGGTGAATGGTTTAGACCGAAAACGCTCTGTAGTCAAGATTTGCGGTTTTATGGGTGAATTGTAAAGTGAGTGATGTCTGAAGAGACAACAGCGGCCAGGGCAGAGACTGTCGGATCAAATGAAACAGTTCGAGGGATATCATGTACCACTGACGGGTTTCTCGTCCCGTCTGGAGAGCTTGATTGTGACGACTTGCCCGTTCAACAACAAAACCTTGGCGGACTGCTCAGGCAAGTGATGAGTTTGTTTCTCGTAGTTTTGTTGGGAAACTCCTCCACAATTTGACTCGATCTGTTTTCTGTGTGATTTTAGTTAAGCGAATTCGGGTCTCCATCAAGTATTCTTTTCTTCTATTCAATGCACAGGAAAGAGGGAAGATGTAGCGCCACTTTTTTCAATGGAATTGATGGCAATTTTTCATGCGACGAAACAAGCAGTTCGTAAGTGCTATTTGCTGTTATGGTAATTAGTCTCATTTTATTTCGGGAGAAGATTGAGCAACAAATGTTCACTATTTATAAAATGTCTCTAGGCTATATAGTGATATAGGATGTATATGACCGGTTGTTCGTGTGAATTTGCACTGAATATTCTGCAGCAAGATTAAGCTGTCAGCGAGTTAGGAAAGGAAAACAATTAAACTTTAATGATTTCTTAATGAGGAAACTAAAAACTGGATTCTTTCCCGTTTTCGATTTTTTTTTATGAATATTACAGTATTATACATATAGAAATACAGAACTATAGGGTGAAGTAGTTGGTCTTGAGGAAAACCAAAGAAGGGTTTAAAGTTGTAAGACAAAAATTATTTATTTGCTTTATTGTAAGTAATACTATAAATTGAAATTGGTATAGTCATACTCAGATTCATACTGAAAATTGGTTATGTGGCTAATAATATAAAATTAAAAATAAAAATGAAGAAACATTCTTAATTAGAAGACTTGTAAATGTGTTAAAATGCTTTTCAAAAAAATCAATGGAAGCCTAAAAAATATAACAAATTCGTCTTCAATTTTTGGATGATTATATAACATCTACTCTTTCTTTGATATTTATTTTATCCATCAGGTCACAATCGTAATCCTATCGTTTGCATGTCAATAAGCGCCTTAATAAAGATCACAAGGAATTTTTAAAATGCCATTTAGAAATTGATTGAGCAAACTCGTAAATGTCAAATAAATGGTTGAATGATTGATGCAAAGACTCATTGATTAACTGTAAGGCATGAAGGATAAAAAAATGAATTTATCAATAGAAAATTAAAAGATGAACTAAAAGCTACAGTCTTTGCATTGGTAGTTGGGTCTTTTATATTCCTAAAACTAAATTGGTCAATTTGTTTTTCTCGTGTCCAATATTCTGTACTTTGTTAATAATGATGGATTGAGGACAAATTCATTTTTGGTTATAAAGTGACTGTTAATTGTGATGCATACTTGGTTTATTTATCACTATCATCTTTATGTGTCACTTAACCACAAGCAAATGACACAAATGCAATTTACCATGTAATCAATGGTTTATTGGTTTAATAAATAGCATCAGGATATTTGCTTCAGAATTTTCAAATAAATAAATGAGCCAATATCAAATTCTGACTACAGACCAATTACAGTCACTGTTGTTGTATGATTTTCCCTTATAAATACTAGTGTTGTGTATTTACTATTGCCTAACTTTCATTTAAATAAAAAGAAAAAGTAAAATTTAGAAATTTAGCTCTTATCCCTTGTGACTAGCAGACAAATAGATTGTTGCCCTATAAACTTTTTAAAAGATTTTTTTGGCAGTGGCTTCAAAGTTTCAGCTAATGTAGAACAGCCATTGAAATTGATCTTTCATATTTTTTTAACAGACTGTTCCCAAATTAATGAGAACATATAGAACGCTTTTTTGAGACTTTTTTGAAAATATAAAGGAGGTTCTTTATCTCCCTTCCACTTGAAGTTTACTCTTATACTGAAGTGTCCTCAAGTTGTTAAGTTGTTGTCACGGTTTTTTGTTGTAGCTTTTGTTGTTTTATGTACAGGTTGCAAAAACCACATCCTTTACGCAGCCCAGTTTCCAAACCGCTCCCATTGGCGAGGGCATTAACCATTTCCTCCATCTCAGAGAATGTGAACAAGCCACTAGTATCAAAAGATTGTAGGAATTTTTCCAAGGCTCCACTTAAGTTGAAGTTTCCTTTGTCTTCCAGAGGTAATTACTATAAATAACTATTAATAATAACTTGTTTACAAACTAATGTGTGTGTGTCTAATTTCTCCCCTTGTAATCAGTGCAATCCTTGTGCAATCCTTGTGCAATCCTTGTGCAATCCTTG
>Ga0126337_10000818_pt1 | contig 17301 bp, 6 predicted proteins | sample DipCmetagenome_FD_92527 | JGI IMG/M metagenome (GOLD analysis project Ga0126337, IMG submission 92527) | Coral microbial communities from La Bocana,Puerto Morelos, Mexico - Diploria C A metagenome | ecosystem: Host-associated > Invertebrates > Cnidaria > Coral | place: La Bocana,Puerto Morelos... | reverse complement strand
TTCTTTCTTCTGTCCCTTATTTAAACCTCTTAAAATCACGCTTTAATCACTGCCCTAACTCCGCAATACAATAATGCATAACGCTCTAGACACATACACGCTTTGCAGACCTATGTGTTAAGTAGCTCAATGCGTTGGTATGCTGCATTGGAAAACTGAGAAAGCGTGAAGGGCGAGAGTTCGAGTCTCGGGGTTGCAAACACACGAATTTTTTTTTTATTTTCTTTTTTCCCTCCGACGTGTTTTTCTTTCTTTTTATTTCCCCCATGAAGCTAATAAGTGCTTTCCATTTATAATAATTTATTATTTTGCACGATATTCATGTATTGCATGCATCATGTTATTAAAACGCATGTTTGCCAGGAGCCCACGTTCATTTCGTAACTAGGACAACAAATGCTTTCTAGGTTTTCTTTAAACAATTCAAGTAAGAAAATGCTCGCACCACATGCTGTTGACATAGCAGTAACTGTCTCATCACTCATTGCTTCACTATGTTTCGTATTTGCCGAACCATTCGACGACATTTTTTTCTTCGTCAAGTCAAGTTGTGCATTGGTCAGCGGAAATACAAACGAAAGTTTACAGCAGTGAATTCGCGCTCGCTCATTGCTCATTGCTCATTGCATTCTGCAAAATAGTCGTAACTGAATGAAGGGTTACACGTAGAATAGCCCCGCGGTCACCTTGGTCGGTACTAAAGAGGGGTTCTTATGCTGAGAATAATGTCACTTACTCATCATTAGCTGGTGCCACAAAGTTATCTTCCTCGTCTTGTACGTCCCTTAAGTATTTTCTTATGTCGGGTAGGTAGTCATCGGGATTCTGTAAAGAATGGGGTATGAAAAAAGTACTGTTTTAATGAATAATTTCCTTTCCAATAAGAGCTGCAAAGCATGCAATATCGATTACCTCTATAACTCTGACGTTCGTAGCCCGCACTCCACGACTATCCGTTTTGTCAACGGTAAAAGACACAACAGTATTGTCTGGAAGATCTTTAAGTGATGACACTGGCGGAACAATCTGTGAGGCGTGGAAAAACAACTTTCCTGTTATTGTAGGCTTCTGGATTTTTCCATATCCTTTCGGACTAGTGAATGAGACAATTCCTTGAAGTTGTTGGCCCACATGTACTTCCCAGTCAGATTGGCTTCGCAGTGTTGAATTCTTTGATATATTCCTCCGAAATAGTGGTTTTTCCATATGGATTTCCACCTCTTCCTCATCACAGCTTTCAAGACCTGAACTTTGATCCTCTGTATCTAACTCTTTCACAGGCCGAATATTCTCTGCTTTACGTGCCTTCACCATGCCCGGTTGGCAAATAACAGCCCAAGCCTGAGGACCATTCAGTCCAAATGACAGGGCAAATTTCACTGTATCACCAGTTGAAGGCATACTTGGTACAACATTGGATGGTATAAAATGAACTGGAATATACCTTTTCAAGTAAATCTTGCCTTTCCAATCTGCCTCTATTTCGCCAACTTCCCCTTGAAATAGTGTTATGTCTCTTTCGAAGAGAGCTCGTTCAATTATTTCACGACCGACACGAGTTTGGGTAGTCGTATTGGAGTTACAGTTCAAGTACTCCTTGACTAGATCGTCGTGGTGTAGTAGTGAGTCAATTGAGTTGATATGCCGACCCTCTTTAGGATTAAGCCACTCTAGAGGAAGAGAGTGTACTGGGGATGCAGTGCCAGGCTTTCTTACGTAACGTTTACGCTTCATTTCCTCGATTGCTTTACATGCTTTTTCCATTTTCTCTTTGTCTGTAGGGTCTTTTACGGCTGTGAGAACTGCTACCACATAACTGAAACCAAAGATGAAAGATCGTTAAACATTAGATATAAGAAGACATAGCATCACTGCCCCATGCTGGATAATATCTGGAAGAGTATTGACGGTTGATGAATCTAACCATCAAAAAGACTAGTATCTATTACATCTTGTTGGACTAAAACTCAAGTTTCATACATTTAAGATCCCACGGTTTGATTTTGGATGGGTTTGTCTACATTTGGTGTATGAATGGCTTACTTGTAAAAGTTTGCATAAAGCGATAATCCTTTGGTCGTTCCCATCCATGCTTCAATCTCTTTCTGCACACTAGCCAGGGGAGGTACTTTAGAGGAAGCTCTTATGTAACGTATCCACAGTTTCATCCAGTGCTCATCATGCCTAACCTTGGTCTGTATCTCTAAGCTTGCCATCCATTCATCTATTTGCTCAGTTGTTAAGTTGCCAGTTTCCATTTCCAAAATGTTCACTAGATTTGTTGTGCGGCTAACCACCTCATCGATCCAACCAGAGTCACTTGATTCTTTCATTTGACTTTTTAACTCCTCGCAAAATCCTTTTACTGCATCTAAATGTCCCATTTCTTTTAATAAGGACTTCTTTAGCTGATCGGTGTGCTCACTGGCAGCTACATCACGAAGAAAGTCGAAGGCGTCAGGGATAAGTGCCAGGATAAATTTCTCTTCTTCGTGAAGAGGATCTCTATTGTTGGTACTTCTCATCTCTCCCAGAAATTTGGTTAAATAATCTGTAAAAAGTGCCTCTGTACCTAGAGTCTTTACAACAGCTTGCATAACGATACGCCGCACCAGAGCATCCGATGTGTATCCGTATTCTACCAGAGGACGTTTCTCCCGTACCTTTTGGAAGCATGAACTACTGACTATGGCGTGTTTGAGAACTTCTTTGACGTCAAGATCCTCTTTTTCCTTTAAATTCTGGATATGAAGACGTATGATGTCGCCACGTATGTGATGCAGGAGTACATCATCAGGTTGCTCTTTTAGTGCTCTCTCGATACAAGTAGAAGCTTCGTCAAAGGCACCATATTCTATCATATGAAATTTTGCCAAGTGAGCTAACAGGTGTGCCCACATCGACGTACCCTCTTGAAAAATCGTTACGAGGCCTTTCATTGTATCTCGAGCAACATCTTTGCTACAGTCCTTTAATGTGCGCACCAATGAAGAAAACTTCTTACTTTCATACTCACTGGTAACAAAAAGGCGCCTGGTGATTCTATCTAGTATTTTGCTCGGTTCTCTAGGTGTGAGAACCTTCTCTGCTATTCTTAGGGCAAGATCACTTAAAAAGATCTCAAATTCCTTCCCCTTCTTTGCTGCCCTTTGCTTCAAGATTTCCTCAGCAACCTCACCAAACGATATTCTTCTTTCCCCTTTTCCTTGAATTGGTGGGCTCAAGAGCTCTGTTACGTCATTATTTGTGAACACACTTTCCAAAATAACAACTTTGGTCTGGAGCATGTCGGCTAATGCATTCACTGGAAAACGGTAATCTGTAAAAACATGTGTCAAGGCAAGAAATTCCAGAATCTCTGCTTCAATTTCGCAGGTCTTGCTCAATCGGTACGACACATAATCTGCGAGACCAGTGTATTTCTTCCCGAAAATGGTCAAACTGAAATAGGCAAACTTTCGAAGGCTGCTTTCAGTCTCAGCTTTCTTCTGCAGATCTTGCAGCTGTTTTCCCTTGTCTTCAGGTATACTTTTTATTTGGAGAAGCTGGTCAACCAAATGGGGAATTTCACTTTTCTCAAGTTCTCGGCTTAGTTCAATAATTTGGTAAGGAGAAGAGCCAGCTGAATATGGTGTTGCAGTCAACTTTGAACCCTTTTTTCTGCCACGGCCCGGTTTACCAGCTGTGTTTCTGGTACTGTAGAAAACATCTGATTCAACAACAATGAGGACCACGTGAATATTTCTTCTTTCCGCTTCATTTTTAAAGTCGGTAAAGTCTTGCAGACTAGCCATTTCGCTGTCTACAAATAGTAATAGGGGCAGTTTTGTATGCTGGTTTATTTTTTCAATATTCCTGACAAGACTTTCGTGAAACTCCATTAATTTAGCACAAGGGAATCTTTCATGATTTTCATAGAGGAACTGTAAGCACAAGGTGCTTGCGCCAGATCCTCTTTCAGCTTTTAGAACAATCATGCAGACATGTGACTTCTTGTCGTTAAGCATAACTTTGAGCTCGCGCTTAAGATCCTTAATCTTCTCACGATGGATGCCTATCCCATGAGCAAGCCCAACAGAACTTATCTCTGATCCCGAGTAAAAGTCCTCCCGCGCTTTCCCTACGTCCTCGAGAGGTGCTTCCTTGCCAGATTTTAGGTACATGATCTGCAAATGGCCGTGCACAGCTTGTCTAATATTCTGTGGAAGAGTTTCGGGAATTGTGCGGTCACCATCAAAGAGACGCACTTTCTTTGGTAATTGAAACGCATTCTCTGGACAGTAAGGTGCAGGTAGTTTTACTGCTAGATGCCGGGCAAGATGTTGCGGTGACACGACAAACACATTGTCCATCTTTATTCTGTTTCCATAACTCTTGTGAAGAGGTTCTATTAGTTTATTCATCATCAGCGTCTCTGTACTTCTACTGGGACAAACAAATATTATACTTGTCCTACTCCATATAGAGAAAACGTGTTCCAGGAGTAAATGCATAGATGGTACAAGATTTTCGTGATCTTCGTCAAAAAGACAGACAACAACTAGTTGGTTCGGATTTACTAGCACAATAAGCTCATCACTGAGATGGGTTTTAACCTTTTGCCCATGTGATATGTTCCATTCTCCATGACTTTCTTCAGAAAGGGTATGAGCCAGTTCTTGGTAGCCCCTTACTGCGCACCAACTAGTACCATTGTCTGGGTTGATATCTAATTTACGGTCAAGGGGGGTCTTGAGGAAAAGATTCCTTTCTCCCTGGTGAAGATCATGTTGTTTCTGAAAGACGTCGAAGAGATGTCCATTCTCGTGCGGATGCTGGTCAAAGTCAAGGACTAAAAGCCACTCAGGAATCACCAAACCATATATGTCCTGTTCGTTTAAAAATCTGAACGGGGAAGCCATTAAAATGAATGAATTACATCCTCTGTCAAAGTTATCAACAGAACGGAGAAACTTCTCAATGTCAAATTTGCTTTCGCTTGTTTTAAAACGTGCCAAGAGCTCTGAAGACTGCATTTGTTGAACATCTCCACTGGAATCAAAACACAAAGAACGCGGAGGATGACAAAAATGAATCGGGTATGGAGACTTCTTCACATTTAAGTGAACTACACAAAGGTCTCTTAAGATCTTGCTTAGTTCTGTTTCTTCAGTTTCTTCCAGCTTTACCTTTGACGTGAAGTTGCGGTCCTTCTCGAGGTCTGCTAATAGCTGCTCGGTATTGATCATCTTTGGCTGTTCGCTAATTAGACAGTAGCGAGACGTTTTAACTCTTAACAATGACAATTTCCCACTTCCTGTCTTCAACTTGCTTGTTATTTGTTTTGCAAGATTCTGCACTTCAGCAGCTTTTTGTTCGCCAGTAAACAGGAGAATATGTTGGCCTTGTCCCTTTTGAGACGTCTTTGGATATTTTAGCACGTGTTTGGTAAGACCACCTTGACACTCGAGGTCCACAAATCTAATAAAAAACTGGCTGCTATGAACGGAAGGCCAGAAATTGCACACTATTTTCGCACTTTCTCTTAATAAATCTTTCCTTTCTTCGCTTGACAGGAGAACATCGAGAACGTGTCCAAATTTCGTTAAGTTGTCTTCCTCCACTCCAAAGTAAATGTCGCCACCTTCGGTGCTCAAAAATGCTGCTGTATATCTATCAACATAATCTTTCAATATTATATCTTTTGGATCTCCGTAGATGGCCTTGAATTCTCTTTGGTCACTTTCTAAGCGGAGGTTTTTGAAAAGTTCATACTTCTCTGTGCTCTTCTGCGAAACTGAGGCCTTCTCTATTTCTTGCTGGATGTCTATTTCAGACATGTTCCGCCAAGCTAACGATTCTAGCCGACTGAATAAATCGTCGAAATCCCTTAGTTTCTCTGTTTTTGTTCCGACACGAACATATGCATGTATATGATCTTGGTGCGCAAAATACACAGGTTTATCTCCTTTAGTGACATGGACGTGGATTAAAATTGTAATGCTTTCATCCTCGAACATTTCACTGTCATCTTCTTTACGGTCCTTTAGCCACATAAAAGCGACAAACGATGATTTTCCATTTGCAACCATAAGCGTGGCGTCACTTGCGTTTTCACAAAATCGAATTGCATGGTCCCAACTTGGCAGTATGGAATTGATTGCTGTACATAACTCTTCCCTCCTCTTACCGACTTCTGCCATAAGAATTTTTTTACCAATAAGGCTACCATCCGGCTTGACACCCACCAGTATGTCAGTTGTTCTACTATTCCTTGCTGCAAGGGCAAATTCTTTAATTTCCTGTTGGCTGGTCTCAGGAGGAAGCCATGCTACATCTTTATCTTTCAAAAGTTTGTCACCTTGCCAAAGGGGATGCGAATCTAACTCAGCAGGAAAAGGGAGATTTGCCTTAGGCCAAGGAGTACACAATTGCGGTTTTATTTTTTCGACGTTCTTCCTGACAGCAGCGTGATAATCAGAATCGACGACAACTTTAAAGGGAAGAATAGTATACCCTTCTCTTTTGCTTTTAAATCCCTGGTCAAGTGTTTCTACACGCCCTCTAATGACAAGGTCGTCTCCAAATTGAAGGTCAAGTACATTCTTCAGTATGTACTTTGTAAGAGCATTTGAACTTGGGTTTGCTCGAATGTCGACTTTCAGTTGCAGAAACTGGGGACTGCCTGTTGGAGGATCGTTCCTCAGTAACACTGATCCAGCACCTCCTTTGTTGTTAGGTCTAGACGAGCAAAGGCCAGTAACCGTGATCACATGACCCATGCCAGGTTTTTGGCTGGCTATCTGATCAATGGAGAGAATTTCCTTAAAATCATCAAATGTCGCTCTTTCACCAAACGGTCCAATTTCTTTGCCTTCTTCAGATCTAAGGTCAAGAATTTAATTAGAATTAATAATTAATAATTGATTATCTTTTCGACGATGACATGTCATAACTACCAAACTCAAACCTGTTGGATAATGCGAGTTCACAATAAAGTGAAAAGCTTGCGATATTCAAGTGTCTGTACAGCATGTACAGTATAAAAGTTGAAAATTTTTTCCTTGTTATGTAAAGTCGGAAAGATTCAACTCGTGTTAGTGCAGAAACAAGACACTCTACACATTAAGTTAATACTATCAGAGCAAACCTATTAACCTCAAGATAACCAGAGTCTTCGCACAAATCTTTGCAATGGACGAATAATCAAGATGAGGAAACCTCAATATGTGACTATGCAGCAGCCCTAACAAGACTGAGTTCTCATCTTATATTTAAAAGTTAGCAAGGACGTGTTTCGACAGGTTTTGTGATAATGTGCTAATTTATGTAAAAAATGTATAAGAATGCACGTATAAGAATGTGCATGCATGAATAGAAACATATATAAGCATTTCGTAATTTATGCGTCCACATTCAGTTGACAGGTAACTCCACGGTTAGTGTCTCTTTTGCATTAAAACGTTTCTTCTTTAATGTCTTTCTCGTGCTGTTAAAACAATATTCTCCGGTCATCTTCAGTTGATTAATTAACAATGCTTTGGAAGTAGAATTTATCATAAGTAGAAAAATGCTAATTGTGACAATAAAATGACGCAAAGCGCGAACGTGTAGGAATTATAGGGATAGTTTTAGACTTATATGGGAGCCGCGGTGGCCTCATGCCTTAGTGCGCTCGTCCCCGGAGAAAGCGGTCCGGGTTCGAGCCCTGGCTGGGGACACTGTGTTGTGTTCTTGGGCAAGACACTAAACTCTCACAGTGCTTCTCTCCACCCAGGATTATAAATAGATACCGGCAAATTGCGGGGGAATGACCTGCGATGGACTAGCATCCCGTCCAGGGGGAGAAGAAATGCTCCTAGCCGCTTCATGCTATAAAACCGGGGATAAGCTCCGGCAGCTATGATCCAGTAGGATCCAAGGCTTCATTTTTTTTTAGATTGCATGGGGTACATGTTGATTCGAAGAGGGTTGTTCTCAATGAATAGCCTCTTTTATCTTAAATTGGATACTACCGGAGGCGCGATCCAAAACATGGAAACAATCTGTTGAACACATAAGGTGCGACAATGTTGAGAATTCTGCACATGCTTTCATGCACTCCACGCAGTATCACAAGGAATGGTTGCCTCAAAGGAGGATATAGATGTAATGTAAACCGCAGTCTAGAGAAAAAGCAAGACGATGTTGAGGTAGGGTCGGAAGTTCCTCTCTTTTTCCGAGTTAGAGAAATGGTGAAGGGAGAATAACACGTGAATGAAATGGTTCTACAAATGAAGAGGCCTCCAGTTATGAAACTCCAAGTTATGCGTCGCGCTGTTAAGAGCGACAGCAAGTTAGTCGATTAGAATTCGTTGATGAACAAGACGGGGAAGAGAACCTGACCTGATGAAGATGCACTGACAAGTAATAGGGGAAGACATCAAAAAGTGCGAATAGTGAGAAATAAAACACCGAAAGGTATGCACCTAACACCAGAATAAAATGCTCCGTTAACGTTCTTGGCATAGAGGAGCACCAAAGAAAGCAGAAAAAAACTATTGATTCAACATAGTGAACAACTCGAGGGTTTTTCTGCGTAAAAAAATATTTCGTATTGCCAAAACGTTTTCAGTAAACGGAGTTTAAAAACGTTCTCAAACGTTTTCAGTTAAAAACGCCTTAAACGTTTTCAGTAAATAGTGTGTAATTTGCCGACACCGTTTTGCGTCTTAAGCGAAAACGCCTAACTCACAAGTCAAATTGCTGATAATTTTCTCTTACTTGTTTTGGGCAATTTCGACACGAGCCATAGTACTTTCGTCATTGACATCTGTCGCTGTGCCTACGGAGCCTTTAAGCTCAGTTACATCTGCTTAATAAGGGAAAAATAAAGTGTGTTAATTGGGAGGAAAAATTTCCGACTGTTCAAAGGTTGCTTAACGCTATCGACCGGGTAAAATCACTCCCCATGCAAGTGAATAGCGAAATTGTTTTGGTTGACCCAAGGTTGCCCTTGCTACTGGGTGGCATTATTCACCTCAAGAACAACAGTGCAAGGTCTGGAATACTCTTGAAGAAATTAAACGTTGGAAAACAAAATACAAGTTTAAGCTCTTAAGAAAACATTAATTGGACACGAGAAGAACTTTCTTTGTTCCCATAACGATTATCGCGTTTGCAATGCAACTAAGCCTTCGCGGGTTGATCTCAGTGGTCGATTACAATATTTTACTTACCTTCTGATTTTGCATGTGATGTATCCATTTCTGAATTAGAAGGTGTTGTTTGCTTTTTCAGCCCTGAGAGTCTTTGGACCAATTCATTCCATTTCATGAACATAAAGTCTCCTTGGCGTGATCTACGAATCCAGTCTTCCTTCGGAAGACATGTGAGACCAGCTCCATTCAGTAGTTTCAATTCTTTCACCTCCTCCTGGTCAATTTCATACTCATCGCAAACTTCGTCCACCCATTTTGCGACCTGGGCCTTCTTCCATTTGGAGGGGACTGTAAGTAATAAAATAACATTTATATACACTAAGAACAACAAAAATCAAAATGGTTTGGGCTATCATCTTTATGCTTCCTTACTATGTACTGAAATGATTGGTGATTCGGTTAATTGATTTAATACACTAATTGCGCGGCCGTATTTCAGAGAATGTTAATTACTATATTTTCTGTTTTCAGAAGAATATCCTCTTGGTTTATCTGGGAAGACGAAAATAACGTCTGTAAGAGCACATCTGGGCCAAGAAGTGATTACAATAAGCAAGCTGTATTGAGTTACAAGATGGAGAAAAAATTCTACCTTGACCTGGATCATATTCGTGGGGCTGAGTACAAAGAGAGCGACGAAAGGAAGGAAAGGAAGAGGAGAAAGGTCCTAAGGGGACAAAGAAAGAATACAGGAACCAGGAAATTGAGGGTGTCACCTATGCTCCTGGAGCATTTTAAGACATCCACTTTGCTCAGAGATTGAACAGAGGCTTTTGAAACCTAAGTAAATCTATTAGATGCATTTTTCTGTCAAACTGCATTTGATAGAATTCCGAGTAGCTCAAAATGTGTAATTCAAAAACTATTCAAGATAATTTCATGAATTTTCCCGTAGAAAATCTTGAATGGTGCTTCTGTGCAATAAACCTAAACCAAAGTACAAAGGTGACAATTCCATGGCAGGCATACTTTTTCTCGCAAGGGCCCCTTATTTGTTTGCGTGTAAATTTTTATTTCTTTGACATTGTTAAAATCATGCCATATAGAATATTTTAGGTTCATTTCACAGATCTATCTATGCATAAGATATCTTGAGAATTTCAGGGCCACAGAATTTTTCATTATAGAGTTATTGCTGTTGGCGTGATGCCTGTCACACGAGGATTTAGTGGACGTGGCCCTGTTGCTATGGTAGCAGATGGTGTCAACAACAGTGCCAAACATTTTCTCTCAGTGAGTGTTATCACTGGAGGGACCAATGAAAATGTTTCAAATAATGATTAAAATTTCCATTTTTAAAGGTATCATACCACCTTAAGGGTGTTGGAACGGTTCCCAAGTTCCTTCCTTTCTTTTCTCCCCTTCCCCGTCTGAATGTTGAGCTTCCTAACATACTTCTTCAAGAACGATTCAACATTGAATAATAGCGGTACGGAACTGTAGTGTTTGTAAATGCTCTACCCTCTCCAGCCCCTAGTTTTTGTATATCGGAGCATGCGCGTTGGATGTTGATTAGTAGAAAAACGTTTTCGACTCTTGAAATGGCGTTGTTCACTGTTTCTGGTTGAATCCGAATCATCCTTGGTTAAATCAGGTTTTGAAGCCATTTGACTGCTCAAAAACTGCTGGTATATCCGCACTCTGGGAAAGATGACTGCGAGATTTTGAGTTGTTAGCAATGGGCAAAGGAGTGAAAAATGCCGTCCAGAAGAAGGCGCTACTGCTGCATACCGCCGGATTAGATGTTCAAGACATCTATTTTACGTTAGAAGAGGAAGGAGGGGTCGGATAACTATCCGAAAGCTACGGCGACATTGAATAAATACTTCAAACCGCAAGCAAATGTTCCATACGAAAGGCTCTTTTTTAGGGAAACTAGTCAACTGCACAACGACACCGTCAAACAGTTTGTGATCAGATTGAGCACAACCCATAAGGATAGTTCCTTACCACCTACGTGATAAGTTGAGTGACAATATAGACGAACTTGTCAAACTTCACATTATCAAAAAGTGAGTGGACCAAATTCGTGGGTATCACCATTGGTAGTGGTATTAAAGCTCTCAGGTGACATCCGTTCGTGTTTAGATATGCGACAGGCCAACATGGCAGTAAACCGAGAACGTTATCCAATACCCACTATCGACGAAGTTTTACAAGATTTTAACCTGAGCAAGTTCTTTAGGAAGCTGAACCCTAACTCTGCCTATCATCAAATAGAGTTATCACCTGAATCCAGAGATATTACTACATTTCGTACTCACCAAGGACTGTACCGGTAAAATACGACTCCTGTTCCGTATAAATTGTGCATCTGAGATGTACCAGAAGGCACTTGGCCAAGTCCTGCAAGAGTGCGATGGAGTACACAACATTCTTGATAATGAGATATGCACCCAAAGAAGAGGAACATGATAAGAGATTTGAGGATGTTATCAGAGTATTGTGTAGCAAGGGGGTTGACGTTAAATCGTGAGAAGTGTCAATTCAAGATCTCTCATTTGATATTTATGGGTCATGTATTGTCAGCGCGTGAGATTGGTCCAGCAGATGTTAAAGTGAAGGCTGTTATTGATGCCCGTGAATCGACGAATGCTGCCGAAGTGAGGAGCTTCCTTGGGCTGGTCAATTTTACCGCACGTTTCATTCCTGACCTGGCGACAGTATCCGCACTTCATTACGAGCTTACAAAGACTGGAGAACCTTTTTGTGTGGGGGCCAGAGCAACTGCTATCATTTGACGAGATAAAGAAACGACTGTCGAGTGCAGAGACACTCGGATCTTTGACAACAATGCTCCAACTAAGGTGATCCCAGATGCGAGCCATGTATGCTTAGGAGCTGTATTAGTACAACTGCAAGGAGAAGAGCTACGCGTTATTACTACGTGAATTACTGACTGACCACAAACCTCTGGAATGTATTTTCCCATTCACATCAAAGACCTGCGCTAGGATCGAGAGATGGCTCCTCAAGATGCAGCCCTATAGATTTGCAATGAAATACATTCCAGGGCCCACGAACGTTGCAGATTCACTGTGACGTCTCCTGCGTCCAGTGCCACAGTCAAGAGACCAGAACGAAGCAGAAGATTATGTGAAGTGGGTAGCTCAAGAATCAACGCCTGTTGCCTTGACAACTCGTGAATTTGAGAGAGCATTTGAACATGACCCAGAGCTGAAAAGTGTACGAGAATTTCTTTTGAATGGGATATGACATGCCATAGCATTCAAGGAGTACCTGCCAATGCGAGGTGACTTAAATGCAATTGAAAAGCTTGTTCTTCGTGGAACTCGAATTGTATTACCAAAGCAACTGCGCTGTCAAGAACTGGCGCATGAAGGTCATCCTGGAGTTGTGGCAATAAAGCAACGCTTGCGCACCAAGGTGTGGTGGCCAGGCATTGACAAAGAGGCGGAAGGAGTTTGTAAGACCTATCCTGGCTGGCAGTTAGTTTCAAAAACGCTTAAACCAGAGTCAATGGCACGTACAGAGTTGCCTTCTTCACCACGGCAACAACTAGCGACTGACTTATTGGGTCCACTGCCTTCCGGTTATTATGTCTCTGTTGTGGTGGACTATTACAGTCGAGTCTTTGAAATGGAACTCACTAAAACTACTACATCTACTCATTGGCTTCCTTTGTCCCTCACGACGGACAATGGGTCACAGTTTGTCAGTGACTATTTCACGCAGTACTTGGAAGAAAATGGAATCGAGTACCGGCGAACCACGCCCTTATCGCCACGGGCAAATGGTGAGATTGAGAGACATGGTAGTATCCTGAAACCGCAGAATCCTGAAACGCCTGCGTATTGCCCAAGCAGAAGGTCGTAACTGGAGATCAGAGATGGACGACTTCTTAATGATGTATCGTTGTTGTTTGGAAGACACATCAGGACCAAACCTACCCCAGATGCAAGAGTTCACTGTTGAAGATGAAGTCAGAGACCATGACAGACAAAAGGAAAGAGAAAGGGAAGGTGTATGCGAGCTGCAAAAGAAACGCACATGAAAGCAAGATTCGAACAGGTGATAAGGAGTTGTTGAGACAGCAGAAAGAAAACAAACTGTCGACGACATACAAACAGTCTCCATTTACCGTTCTTCAGAAGAATGGTCAGTTCTTGTTGGAGCCGATGGTGTACAGAACCGTCGAGATAAAGTACCTTAAGCCACCGGTAAATCGTCAGATAACACAGAGGCACCAGCTTCACCAAGCCAAGAGTTTAGAGAATCTGTAAAAGTTGCTCCTGGAATGAGAAGTGGACAAAACCTATTGGAGTACAAACCATCAGATGATGCTTCTACACGGCAAAGTGATTCTATGTCCATCAAGAGTCAAACGACTATCGTCTTGATTTCAGGACTATGTTATAGGCTGTGTTCAGCTGATTCAGGGGTAGAATCCCGGGGTAGAATTCACTCACACCCAGAAGTGAACTGAACTTAAACTGTTTGTTGTGTTACACCTCTGTTTATGCAAGTCGAAAGTGTTCAAGCGCTGTTAGGACTTTCATACGTTTACGTTTTAGCATAGTTGTTAACAAGGCTTAAATCAACTATTGTATACATCACAGCCAAATAACATCACTTACCATCCACTGGTGCAGCATCACTCCCAGTTGTTTGAGACTTTGGATCCATACCTAATTTCACAAAGTAAATTATGAAATTACTGTAAGTAATTCTTCAGTATTTTGGCAACAACATCTACATATAAGAAAAAAAATGGATTTCAGATTTTATATATTCAGATGGAGCACAGTCATCTAAAAATGACAAATGCTAGTCGTGCTGAAAGGCTGGGCCATCCGGAAAAAAAAACAGGGAAAATGCAAAGTGTACAAGCATACCACGACTAAATACATAGGCATAGAATACCCACTGATTAACTAATATTTCAAGTACATCAGTGAACCAAGCAATAGTTTGAAATGATACATTCTTTTAGTATTTTTAAATTTAGTTCCGGAAGTTTTAGATGAATTTAAACTACTCATCTCGTCTTTTTTTTCTATTAATGCTGTAACTGGAAACAACCTTAAGCTATCCACTTATGAAGGCCAAAGAAAATACTTGGGTCTATATCAACTTGAGAAATTGCACCTGCTCTATGAGGTATATAGTTATTTGTTTTCGTTTCACGAATCAAGAAGGGAACCCACATCAAAAGTCAGAGAAGTAAACTATCAGGGAGCTCGACTTCTTCAATCATTTTAAAACGAAACAATTTATCATTCGTGAATAATTTATACTGGAAATCTTTTTTTTTGGTTTCTAATGTAGCGGTAGACGGTAAAGAATATATTATTTCCAATCTACCCCAAGTTCAGGATATTTGCTTTTCATCCTTTTCTGAGCAAAGGGGAGAGTTTGATTTTTAGTATTGGTAGACAAAAGTCTGCAATTCACAAAATTGAAAGAAATTCGGAAAGAAATTCGGTCTATAATTCAAAACAAAAACTCGAAGAACTCTAGTCGGAAACTTACCGCCAAGAAGTTTTAGTGTTAAAGTGATGTTTGATTCACTTCTAATCCCTTGTTCTTTCAATGTTTGGTTCTTTAGAAGCTGAAAATCAGAAAATAAAAATACTTACGTATACAATTGGGTAACTAGGCCGGGTTATTTATTACTATTCCTACAATTTTCCTTTTTGTGTGTACTGTTCTTCTTTTGAGTCGGAAAGGATAGAAAATAAAGGTAATTTGTTTCTTAACTTTAAAAAAGTGGAAGAATTTTACAACGGATAATTATGGCTAGCCTTACATACGTAAGTCTCCTTCCTGCCAAGGGACTCATCAGAAACCTTTCCGTTAACTAGTACTCGTGCCGCTAACATCAAAATGATGGTGGCAATCTAGCCTTATATCACATTAGGATTCTCAATTGCGTAATATGCCATTCACAAACTTGCAGTTCAAGAATTTTACAATGGCTAATTATGGCTAGCCTTGTATACATTTTGATGCTAGCGGGTGTTTGACGAGTTAGCGGAAAGGTCTCTGATGAGTCCCTTGGCAGGGACGAAACATACATATGTAAGGCTACCCATTATTATCCATCGTAAAATTTGTTTCTAGTGCTTTTTTCAAGGATATAACCTACTTTTGAGAACAACTGAAGGTGGTGACTTCGTTTGGCGTAGGCCTTAATTGCATGAAGCCGTCTCCCGACCAATCAGGTACTTGGCGTAAACTAATCCTTGAGCTAGTTGACTTTTTTTTCCCGAGCTTCAAAGTGCACTTACATATCCTTCAGACTCATATTTGTAAATAATCGTTTATAAATTACGTTTATAAATTACACAAAACTTCAGCTAATAGTGTGAAAATAACAAAAAACGCTGTCGAGTACTAGAAGAGATCAGCAAGTCGTACTTTTTTACTTTCACAAATGAATTCACAGCCAGAAGGTAGCTGGCCAATCTTATCTTCCAAGGCAGTGACTAAACTTTCTCCTTTGTCAGACGGTCTCAGGTTATCCACAACAACAGTCCCGGGCTCTTGAAACGTACGGACAAATAGTTGGTAGACTTGTTTACTGCAAAAATGAAGATGAAGAAAACTTGACAAAATGGTCTCATCAATGTCTCTTTTTGCCTTTGGCGATGTAGTTATTTACTTTTCAGTTCACTTTGACCAATAGTTTATCAGAAAGTTTAACTGGGAATCTTCCTTCAATACACATGCATGCACAACAAAGTATAATTAACAATAAGACCCGCAGCCCACAAGAGCTACGGGTCAATACCCCGTACCCGTGGCCTTTGATGGCGAAGGGTCTAATTGTTTCACCCAACTAGTCGGACAGAAACAGCAATAATAAAGTTAGCAAATGCAAGTTGGAGAAAGATTTATCTGGGAATAAAACGAAAGAGTTTCTATTGCTAATAGCCTTCTAGTAGCGTAACCAATCAAAATGCAGGATTTGCATTAGTCCACTAGTTGGGTGATACTAATCACTGTTAACTCTTCCTTGCTCATTTTCTATTGGTATTCTTGTAACTGACGATGGATGATGTTTCATTCAAAATATTTCTTTCAATATCATGAATTTCAAACGCATTGTGTAGTTTCTGAAAGCGAAACAGCAAATTAATAACAATTGAAAATTCTCCTTTTTCACATGCATTTTTTTTTTTTTTTCTGTAGTATCATAACAAACCTTGGCAAAAGTTTCTTCCTAACGGGTCCATTGCTTTTGTCTTCACAAGGCCGGTTGGATAACTGTTCCAGAGAGCTGGCATTCTTGAAAAGAAGACGAAAATTTTAGCCTCGTTGAAAAGGCGGATAATGCCATCTAGAAGACAAATTACTATCCAATGGAAAGAACAGCTTTAATTTCTTTTTCAACACGTATTCACTGGATAGCCATTAATTCGAAGACTAGCGTTATCCCATGTTATCCAGCCTTAACAAACTAGCCTCTCAGGGTTTGAATTAAAAAATTAATTATAGAAAGCAAAGAAGGAAGTTAATATCTTATTTTGGTCAAATTTTAGTCACAGATAAACAGGAAGATATCCAACTTTATACCTCTCCACATGCATTAGAATACCTGATTTATTCCTGGAGTACCGTCAAATGTAATATCCATGCCTTGCTCTTTGTTGACTTTGTCAAAAGAAGCTCTTTTTCTTGTTACCTCAGTGAATTTACCTAAATAATACGCGTAAAGCAAATTAAGATCGATGCTTTAGGCTGGCCAGTCAGTATATACTGATTAAGCTTAATTTCAACAACAAAAGATTATTACAAAGAAATGTGTTGAGGAGGAAACCCCAACCTACCTATAAACATACATGCAAAAATATAGATACAGAGAATTCAATAATAAGCTAAAAATTCCAGTAGAAATCTTCAACTTAAAATCTGCCACATAGGATGTTCCTCTAATATCCAGAGGAAGACGATTCCATTCCCCAAGTTATTCTGTTCATGAAACTAAATTTAAATAAATGTCCTTGCTGACTTGGTACAGTGCAGTCAGCAAGGACAATGCTTAAGGTGGGAAGAGCTTGTGATTGGAAGGAAATTGTCCTGGAAAGAGCTGTGGGCATGGGAACCGGCGCGACTGAGCTTCTTAGTTAAGTCAACGTATGACACGCTACCATCTCCA
>Ga0126337_10000817_pt1 | contig 17309 bp, 21 predicted proteins | sample DipCmetagenome_FD_92527 | JGI IMG/M metagenome (GOLD analysis project Ga0126337, IMG submission 92527) | Coral microbial communities from La Bocana,Puerto Morelos, Mexico - Diploria C A metagenome | ecosystem: Host-associated > Invertebrates > Cnidaria > Coral | place: La Bocana,Puerto Morelos... | reverse complement strand
GTTTGGGGCAAAAAAAAGAACCTCAAACATCTTGTTAGTTGATATTTGGATGTCTATATAAAGGAGTTTTTGATAGTTTTTGGGTGTGTGTATCATTTTTTTTCATTTTTTTAGCTTGGCACGGCTTCGCTAGACTGCTTGGAAGGGGAGCGTTCATGGGTTGCCCTTTGAAATCTCGATGCCTCTTTGAAACTACCAAAGTGGGAAGTGTTTTTCTAGTTGGTGGTTGAACCAACCCCTTTGAAAAACATGAGTCAAAATGGGTTCATCTTCCCCAGGGTTCGGGATGAAAATAAAAAATATGTGAAACCACCACCAAGTTTTTTTTGTTTTGAGACCCCAAAAAACCCAACCCGAAATTCAACATGTTTTCCTTTAAAATGAAAAAACGGTATTTTTTTTGTTTTGGTGTCGGAAGAACTGTTTTTTTTTCGAAATCTGATGGATTTTTCTGGCCCTTTAAGCTGGGATTTTGAGGGGTGAGTTTGAAATGTCCTCCCCAAACTTGACACATCATGGCTCCTTTTGCTCCAGTAAAAATCACTGTTTTGATGATATCTCGTGCCCCGACCTGCTCAGATGCCCCCCAAAAAAGAACTGATTTTTGAGGGGAAAAAAAATGCTCTTGTGCATAGAGATCGGCCTTGCCACTTAGGATGAAGGCGTGTGGGCACGGTGTGTCCCTGACCGCAGTGAGGGCGCCTGAGTTGTTTTTTTGTGCTGTGTTGTCTTTTTTCCATAATAGGTACATGAAGAGTTGGTGAAATTTTCTATTTTAAAGGAATTGATTGTGATTTAGTGGTTGTATTTGGTTTTCGGATTTTCAAGAAGATGCATGTTACGATGAAAAACGACTCCCACCATGAGCCGCTGAACAATTTACCATCGATGAGCCACGAAACATCCAAGTTTGAGGGGGGGGCATGACACGTCCATTCGAATCGTGGATTCCTGGAAGTCCGACGGACCATTTGAGTCGATGTATTTCCCATTGGAAATGGTGATTTTCCAGCCAGTCATGCTAGTTTTTCGGGGTGTAGTTTCAGGGAGGGTAAATGTAGCCTAGCTTTATTCAATCCTTTAATTGCAGGTACCTAAACATTCCATCCTGCTATGTTGGTGGTAAGGGAGTGTATCCAAGAGTCATGAAGCAATTTCCTTCTTCCTTGGGGAGGCCTAACAGCTTAAGGACTCAACATCCGATAAACATCCAAGACCCAAAGTTCCTGTTTTTGGTCGTGATGATGATGATGATGATGATGATGAGGAGGAGGAGGAGGAGGAGGAGTCGGGAGGTTTTGTGCAAATGCTGCCTCCTTCCCCAGGAGATGTATCTATCTCAACCCTTTGATTTGTTTGAGTATATATCATCCATTGACCAATGAATTGCAGCCAAGTGTCCAATTAGGCTGGCTCCAGGTTCATAATCAATGATTGTTTCAATTAGAGTACCACAAAAAGTGATGTATATTCATTGATCCTGTTGATAGCAGAATATCTATTGTGTGTGATTTGATATGTTCATCATCAATATTTGATTGATCTAATAATCAGAAAAAACAAAATGGCCACCTGACCACAACCGCATCAAGCTGCCACATTTAGTGCATTTTCCTCGCAACCCCCCTTGTCCTTCGTTCTCACTCTCAAGAGATTGTATCAAACCTCTGAGCCCCAAATAAAGGAGCAATGGCACACCTTCTTGTATGATATAAGATGTTTTTTTACAAACAGTTACAAACAAGTACAAACACTTACAAACATTCATTTCATTGTGACACTCCTCAGTATCCAAGAAGGCCACTACTCACTTTGACACCCCACGGGCATTTGCCCAATCCCAGAGCCAAGCCAAAACAGCTGCCCTGGCTGCACTCTCAGAAAGGCCAGCCCTCCCCGGCTGACGCCCAGCCACTGACGAAGAAGATGCCCCAGTAGAGCTAGTTGTAACATTGGGATCAAACGACTTGCAATGCGTTGCTTTGGATTTCCACTTTTCACCTGCTGGAAGCCGGCCAATCACATATGGAGATGCATTGCCCTGGTAAACGTTCAAGGAACATCCACTGGGAACATGTGCTTCTGCCAAATCGGGTTTCTCATCCATCACTGGAAAGGGCACAAGAGGCGCCACTGACTCTTTGCCCTCCTCACCCTGACCCTGATTTCCGTTTGCTTCACCATGTCCTGTTTTTTGTTTTTTGGTCACTGGTTTTTTTTCTTCTTTCTCATCACTCTGCGAAGTTTGTTTCTCCTCCAAAAGCTTTGTCAAGAGCTCTGCTTCACATCGGGAATCCAACTCAGGAGCTAAGTTCTCATCAACCTCTGCTTGGTTGTCATCGCCTTTCTTGAATCTCTCCAAAATTTCTGCTTTGAGTTCGTCTGAGTAGCAGAAATGATCAAGGAGTTTTGAAACACGAAGCTTGCAGGTGCAATTGCCAGCCAGGTCCACACCACATAATGCACAAAGCTGTTTCAAGCACTCGGCTGACAAGCCTTGGAAAGCACGACCAAAAACCATAACACGCATCTGCGTGATTTCAATCTGGACCATAGTCTGGAAAGCCCCCAAACATGAAACGAAAACATGTACCTCAACCACCTGATCACTTGACTTTGACTGATGTTTTAAAAACAAAAGGTGAGGAGCTATGAGCATAATTCTCCAACGCATAGTTCACCAAGAGCTGTGCAGTAGACAGTTCAAGCCTCAGGGCCTTGTTGCCACCATCGTTCACCAATGTGGGTTTGAAGGGTACCACACTTGCTTCCAATGGCTCTTCCAAAACAAGATCCTACCCCACTCATTCATCAAGGGCAAAGGAAAAGGTTTCTAATCGACAATCAAATCGACTAACAACCTGAGCAAATACTTCAGTTACTGCAATAGTGATATATAAATAAATATATATATATATATGTTTTTTTGGTTATTATTTGTCTGATTTTTTGTAACCTATCTCAAAACACGAGTGTAGTAAGAGAGAGGGAGTAAGGGAAATATATCCAGTATCATTACTAGTGTATAAATATATATATATATATGTATACACTCAAACATATATATATATATATGAATATATTTATATACATCATATTTTCAATATGTTCATTTCTATATATCTTACATAAATATATTTATACATACATAAATGCCAGTTTCAAGTATCGTAAACATTTGTTTGTACAATTCAAGCTGGAGGTGATGAACAAACAACTTCTACTACCATTGACCATCGGACCATGGTTCTGAATTTGCAGGTTTTTATCATGCAGTGATTTCCCACAAACTATCCACTCACTCCACCAAGAGGTTACCTGTAGATGGAATGATCAAAAGATCAAAACTTAAATGTCTGACTTTGAAACAGTCCTCCATCATCCAAACGCTACTCTCCAAGATTGCCACTTTAGCAGTGTCGACCTCTTGGACCACCAATGGCCAAATCTTGAGAAGGACGTATGGCGCATCAAACACCAGGAAGTACTTGTTCTTGACCAAAAGCACCTTCAAGTTGTGAAAACAGAATGATGATGTGAAGGCAGGATGATGGTAGTGCAATGTGAAAGCAGGATGATGGTAGTGCAATGGCTATCAGTAAAAGATCATAAAAGATCAATGGACACCCAAACCCTTCAAATGCAATTTTGTATTGGAAAACCTCCCATGATCAACAAACGGTAAAACAGAAGCACCTGCCCACTGCGAACCAGCTGTGCTGTCCAAAAGGAATCACGTTTGTGGAAATGGGATTTTAGGGCAAACCACAAATTCAAGGACTTTCTTGTAAGGTGATGTGGGGAAATGGTTGGTGCCCGCACCATTTGGTTGAAATTTTGCAACCCTGTGTCGGTTGCAGAAGCCCGTGATGCATCAAAAACACTCCTCTTCAGGAATTGGGATGGAGAAATTCCATGAAAGTCCAACTTGTTTGGAACTGCAAATTCCTTGTAACGTTCATTGAGGGCTTTTGCAGCACTAGCCATAAGTTGTTCCACACTGACCTCATTCTTCATGTTCTTGGTCTCCCCAAAACGTTGGTTTCTAAAAATGGCGTCTGCACCCAACGTTGAACATGGCTCAGGAAAGTATGCCTGCACCCTTTGTTGTAATTCTTCAGTCATGGCCCATTTTGATTCCTCTGCTGCTGTCATGATTTCTCGGTATGCAAACCAAAGCAAATGAGGAATAGAATTTAGGGGCCATTTGCGATAGCACTGCCCCGACGTCTCAACTTTCAGAAGGAATTCCCACTCCACACGCATGGATGCCAGGGTTGACTCGGTCAAGTCCTTGTCCTGACTGAGCAGCAGGAAAAATTTCCAAGGGAATGCTTGATACAACAATCCAAATTCGAGGAATCTGCGGGTGGTAGCAACCAAGAACCTGATGTGAATCGCCAAGATTTCTGAAGGATCTTCCACATTTTTGATAATGTCTACCAAGTGCTGGGTATTGAGAGCTGATTCAAGAGTACATCTGCAAATCTCAGTCCACTGGGTACACATCAGCATCATGATTCGGGGTTGTGCACCTGGTACCACATCACTCTTCACCTGGCGACATCCCATCAAAATCTGATGATTATCATTATCATTCAATGTTTTACATTTTGATTTCAAATGATACTTTTGAAATGTGTCATGGACCACTTGCAGTACTGAAAAACAATGGTGAATGAATGGACAAGAAACAACGACCAGGCTGGTGGAAGACTACAAAGTATAAGTCATGAATAGATTGAGTAGTCTTCTTTTTGGAATTCATTGAAAGCTTCAAACTGTACCACCGCTTCATGTTTTCTCCAACCCTCCATCATGCTTAACAACAAAGCCTCTGCAGCTTGGAAGCTCCGAAAGGGCAACAAGCAATACAGTGCAGATTTCCCCACTGCCAATGATGTTGGGTTCACCAGAACCTCACCAAAAGAAATATCAATCTGAAATCCCTGAGATGAGCCTCACATCAGTCTATCATCCATATAAGAAATATGTATTTTGCCTTCAACCAACAAAACAAAACTATCTTTCAAAGGATCAAGAAACACGGAGGACTCTTGGAATGACCTTTTGGGAAGTGGCATTTGCTAGATGACCAGCTAAAGCTGCAAATGGACTGATACCTTCCAACGTATAGCTGAAGAGGTGAAAGAACAGCTTGATGTGCCAAACCTTTCTCAGCTTGTTAAAGTTGTCGACCCAGTCAGCCCATCTCCCAAGTTTGTGGTTTCCACCTGTGCGAAAATACCCACCCTTTTCTGCATAGTCCACCAACACCTCTTTGAGTTGACACTGGGACGTCATGGGGTCAAGCTGGAGGTCATCAATGATTCCTGGGCCGCAAAGATCGAGAAGAACATGGGGAACTGGCAATTGATGTACCATTTGCATCGATTCCCTCAACCGTCGTCCGAACATAGCTGTAGCCCATGGTGCATATTCACTCTTCAGCACTAACAAGGTCTCTTTCATGCAGCAATGGATTTCATCCACATCAGCAACAGCCAGAAGTTCCTCGCGATGCAACTTGTGCTGGGTATCGCGATGGGGGAAGATCGCGAGTCCCCCGTTGCAAAGTGCATGCGCTGAAGTTGCCTCGCCTTCGTCAATCAACACTGACATGCGTACACAATGATCTTCTTCCATGGTACATTGCCACGTTGATTCCTTGGTGATGATGCACCAGTAGAACGCCCTGCCATTATGGTAATGTCGGGTTTCTGAAGGTGACGGCCCTCGCAATTTGATGCTAGGTGATGAGTCTGACAGTCGAAGTTTCAGCAGAGATGCCAAACTTTGATTGAGAGCGAGGAGTTTCTGCCGGGTTGGCGTCTTTCCCGAATCACACAGCTTCAATTGCTTGGCACAAGGGTCGCTCTTTTTCAACTCATGAAGGGCTTTCCCAGGTTCGACATCTTCGATTGCTTGCAACAACTCATCTGCAGATTTTTCCCCCCGAGGCTGCTTTAGCTGTGGGAGCAAAGAGCATGGAGCTGCACATACAACATTGTCAGTTGCAATGTGGATAGACATCACCTTGGATGGATCCAAACTTCATTTAATCAGGAATCGCTGGATTTTTTCTATCCACGGATCATTTGTTGAATCTGAAATGACAAAATGACTGATGAACATTATCAGCATAATTGTATATTCATAGATAATATTCTTTCCACCTTAAGACCTTGGATTGCAGATTTCAATGAAACTCCTCCTGAAAGTAATCATGTAAAAACATGGGAAGGACAAAAGAACACTTCCAACATTTTCTCATAAACATTAATGCTAGCTTCATTCCACTTTCCCACTGTAGCAGCATCGAAGAAGAAAGCAATATGCTTAAATCGTTGACGACTCAACTTGGTCATACACATTTCACTGGCCAAAGCGAAGTACGCTGTCACAAATTGGGATGCGGCCTGAACACCACAACCATGGTTTTTGGCACCTGGAAGCATCTTGAGCTCTGATTGTTCTGAATTTTTGAAACCTGTCACAAACCCATTTGGTTTTGCCATAAACCGACGAATCAATTCTTGGCGAAGAAGGTCAGCAGATTGAGTTCGGGTTTTACTTGCACTCCATTGTTGCAAGTCCATGGTATCCCCAGTCTTCAAAGCAGTTGCAACAGAGGTCAGTCTGATACTTCCATCCCCAAAAGCCATCTCCACCCTTTGAGCACACAGGTGAAGCAATCGTTTCTGCAAGCGAATCAAATCACACCCCATTGCACTGGGATCAGCCACAGGTTGCCTCATAAAGAAGAAAAGTAGATCAGCAACTGCAATTGTTCCGAGCAAATGATTCCGTTGAGGACCAAGTGCTACTGTGTTCTCCCACCTGGGGGGACTCATGGTTTTGTATTTGTTGAATGCCTAGTTGAAAATTTGGCGAGTTATTTAAACAAACCCAATAACCAAAACCAGTTTCATCCCCCCAAACCTGCTTTTCATTGATTGTTTTCCATTTCCTCTGAGTAAATCCAAAAATGGGGCCAATGACACTTGCCCGTCTTCAACAGGCAATACCAAATCTGGAAGTAAAGACAGGCCAGCAGGCCACTTTGCATGACTCATCAAGCGTCTAAGAAATGTGACGATTTTCACCTGTGCTGGATGAGCAAGTCCTCTGATTTGCGAAAGGCACCCTAATATCAACAACACCCCAAGGGTCGAACCACTATCGTATTTCAAACCAGGCATTGTGATCACATCCTCGATGTTACCTTTATAAGAGCAGCTACGAATGAGATGTTTCTCAGAAATGCTCCATTTGGACTGAAGATCCCGTAGGTGATGTTGGTTTTTGCCCCACCACTGATACCATTTCACATTCAAGCCCAGCTCCCTCCACACATCTCCAATCATCCAAAGGAACTCATAGCCATCACAATGGTGCTTTGGAGTAGGAGTGACCTGCCAGGAAGTGCACTGCAAGTTGACTTTTTGACTCAAGGATGTATATATACATGTCAGGTACGGTTATACTTCCATAGATATGTATACTATCATGGATATTGGTGACTACTTAACTTATATGTGTAGTAATTTACTGTTACATTACTCCCTAAATGTCCATAGTATATGGTATATGTTTCCTGTCACAATATCTAAGTAATGCTATATATCACGATCTATTTTGTTGATGATCATTCGCATCCCCCTTTAAGAATAATATTATGATAAACATATTGATACCAAAGTACTGAGTAAACACATGATATGTGATATGTATATACCTATATGTATATATTTATATCTTTTCGTGTGTGCTGCAGATTGTAGTCGTACAGTACACATGCAATGTATAAGATGTTAAATGCTTGGAAAGAAGTGTTCCAAATACATTTTCAGGATATGGCTACAATGTTGCCAAATGTGGTGTTGCTTCTTTCCAACCAAAACTCTTCCCAGTACCCAAATCAAATACAGCCCAACCAATCCATGGTGAAAACACACCTGACCAAATCATACTTCTTAAGGTATCCTCATGCTTCTTCAAGAGTAATGACAGCTGGCTAATCAATTCTAGCCCCTCATTCAATGAACAACATTATTTGACTAAGACCTCATTCTTTACTCCCCCACTTGTTCACACAAGCCTCTTAGCCATTCAGTTTAATTTTCCATCGCTCCTGTAACGTAGATCCTTTGCTTTGCACACCACTCCACACTGGCTTATGCAGTGCGAGGCTGCTGCACTGCATTACTAAATTGGGTTTCAAAAACTCGCCAAAGAATGCTGTCAGACCAATCTTTGATCTCAGTGAGCATGGGAAATTTCGACTTTAAATCAGAGTTTACACGATCGACCGAATCACTCAAGCCATACAAAGCCATCTCCACATCCATTCCAATAGCAACCACATTGTCCAGTTGCCATGTCGAGATGGGGGCAATCGAGGATCCCAATTCTTCCTTTAGAGCACGTGTTTCTTCTCTTTGATATTCCCACTGCATGACTTCATCATTGACAATTGGAGGACATGATGTTGTTGCATTCAATTGATAAGTCTGAGAATTCACCAATACTGAACCGCACAAAGCTACCAAATCAGAGGACGCTTTCATCGCAAAGTCCCCAAGGCCACGTAAGTTCTGATTCTTGATGTGATAGGGAATGCAAAAGAGAACGCCTACCACTGAGATGACAACACACTGCAAGTCTCTAGCTAGTTGAAGCCCTTCTTGCTGATCTTTCATCATTTCAGCTGCCAAACTGGCTTTCCAATGGCACGCAAGCCCTGCCATCGCCACGTTGGACTAGTGATACAATCAGCATTTTTTGAGCCAAAACTGTGACATCACTTGCCCCTTCAAAACAACATAGGTTATTAGATTGTATTCTTATCTTATTGTGAAGTAGTGATCCTTCATCCCGTGCTTTTTTACTACCGACCAACTCCACCGGGTAAACCCGCCTTCACCAAAGTCACGTGCACATTCAACCCAAACTGCAAGTAGAGGAGCACAAAGGAAACCACATTCGGGTCTCTGTCGTCTTTCGCTGCGGCAAATTTGATCAAATTTGATGCGAACTCTGATTCAGATGATTGGGTTGGTTGGGCTTCAGGCCTGATAGGAAATTGGCAACATGCCCTGACTTCCGATAAGCATTTCATCATGACTTCCTGGGATATCACTGCACCATTAAGTGAAGCAAAGGGGGTTTGGTCATGAACTGCCTGATCCAATTTTGCAATAAACTCGGTGAACTTCGTCTCATTGGATGCATATTTTCGCAACACTCTGACAAAGTGCATTAAGAAGGCATTTTCTTCCTTCAGGGCAATGGGCTTCTTTGTTGCTTAAAATTATTCAGGCTAAGGATAATCTACAACAACTGATAAGCTCATAAACATTTGGAAAAGAAACAATTGAAGACCTGAAATTTCAAACCGCTTTCTCACATTCTGACCTCATTGTTGCCCGCAGCCACAAAAGGCACCCCAGGCCCACCCTGGGCCCCACCAGCAGAATCATCAGCCATTCTGCAAATGCTATAAGGAACGATTGATCATAGTCATAGACTATACTTACAATCTTGTGTGGTGTACTCTTCTAGTTGAAGATCATATCCTGTCTGTAAGTGACTAAGTGAGGTGTAGCATCCAAGTGTTGGTCTACGTGCTTACTTCCTACTATCCAGTATCCTCTCATACCTTCCTTCTCTATCTACAATGCAAAAAAAATCTTCAACAGCATAAATCAATATCATATATCTCCGACTTAAATACCATGTTTGTGTCTAGTATATGGTGTACACTTGCTGTCAGACCTTACCCATCCCCATTTCCTGAACCATCGATCAGTGTGTATCAAACATGTAAATTCAAGGCTCTCTGGGCATCGCGCATCGCGCATGGCAACTCCAAATTTCAAATTTCTTGTCCCAAGTGAAAACCAAATGCAATATCCTTCAACTATTTTCTCTCTCATATTCTTTAATTGCTTTTCACTGATTTGCAAGTCATCCCAGCTGCTTCCAATTCCACAGTCCGAAGATTCTATCTCATTTGCAGGAATGGAGAGGAAAGAAAAAAAAAAAAACTTGAGATGGATACATGTCCCGGGGATAGCTACATGGTCCGTTTTTACCAACCTTTCACGAAAACAGATATCGTATCCTTCTCATCCCGACGTATCCATCTCAATTTTTCTTTTTTTTTTTCTTTTTTCTTCTGGTTTGAGCTGGTGCGTTGGAACTGAGCTAGTTCGTTGGACTTGAGCTGGTACGTTGAAACCCTGGCTAGCTGCACAAACCCTTTCATCGCGTCGTCGCGCACACGCGTTGGGACCCCTGGTCTATAAATATGGTTTCTTTCTGAACCAATTGAATTGAAATTGAATCTTTCACTCACTCAAAATCTGGACTCCAAATTGAGACCCCACTGCAACTTCGGCTGTTTGCGATGTACCCTCAGGAGGGTCAGCAGGCAAAGGAGGTGCAGGTTCAACAGGAGGTGTTGGAACAGTGGATCCACCATTGCCAATTGGGGGCATTTCCTCGAACTGATTCTGATTGCAAAGTGGTGGATTGATGGCCTGGAGCACTTCCGTGTAGTTGTCCTTTCAGGATACCAAACCTTTTTCCATCAAATGGCTTTCCCCAAAAAAAGGTTTTATATTCATGGGCAACCCTTTTCCTTTGATTCTTCCCCTCTTCAGTAGTGAAATAAATATGTTTACAATGATTCCATCACATGTGTCTACATAAACTATGTTGATAACTAATCTATAAAAACATAAACCTCTATATTGTGCTAAAAATAAATGTATCATGTTGATTGTATAGTAAACACGACATCATAGTATCTATCTACCTTCGGTATTACATACAAGCACCTCGACCTTTTGTTTATTGACTATTCATACACTACATGGTATGGCTTGCCCAACAAACCCATTCGTTTATGTCCTTGTTCTCCATCAAATGTTTGACCACTGCCACACAACTCATCTTCCCAGCCCAAGTCAACTGACCAAACATGAGTGCCCCCTCTGCAGTTTGCGACAAAAACACACTGGCTTGAGGGTTATCTTGCTCCATGAAAGTCTCAAGGCCCTTCATCAAAGATGCAGGCGTTTTGAAGTCATTCAGGGCCAAACCACGAGTGAACAACTGCATGTCCTCAAATAAGAGGAGGTGATGAGGTGATAAACTTGAAGTAGAATTGAAGCAAACTAGATTCGACCCCAACAAACCAAATCACATACATTTATCGTCATGCATTTTGTGTTCAATCAATTCCAGAAAATTCCAAACTGATATGCAAGTATCTGATGCCGATTTGAAGTTGGCATGAAGAACCTCTGCAAGCATCTCCATCAAGTCATCACTGATTTGGGAATTCTCCTTTTCGCTAGATGCTGGGGCAAATTTGCTGTTACTCCATAGGTCATCATCTGTCTTAGCCCTGGAGACCGCACTGGCCTGGCTTGATGTCTTGCGTTGTTCCTTTGGCACCCGAGGAGGGCGGGGATTGGAAAGCGCTTGAGTTGAACTGGAACAATGGCTAAGAATCTCCTGCTCATCCTCCTCCCCCTCACTACCTCCACCACCAGCATCACCCTTGCCATCATCACTATCATTGGTGGAATCACTTGAGGATTGACCCTTACTGTCACTGCTGGATGTCGTCTTCTTCTTCTTCTTTTTCTTATCCTTTTTACTCTTAGCACTACTCTTCTTGTTCTCTTTCTCTTGAAACATCTCTGCAAACTTTCTCTTCTTCTTGTGCAATGAGGCGTTGTATTCCTGGATCTCTTTCTGGCCCTCTTGTTTCAACTGTTTCATCAATTCCTGCAGCTCGTGAACAAGCCCCTCATTGTCCCTGATGCGCCCTTTAGCCTTGCCAATGACTGACTGTCGCAAAGCTGTCAAAGTTTCAAATTGGACTATAACAGTGGACCTCTTCTTGTCTGCCAGCAACCTGGGTTAAGCTTGCTGTCAAACTTCAAATAATAAGGCAATGTATTTTGAGCACATTCACATTAATAGAGGGTGTTGCCAACATTAAAGTCACATGTTGAAACCCAGTCTCAGAGACCACAAACATTTTTTCCTAATCATGTCTAAGTAACTGAAGAATTTGGAGAAGACGTTTCTTCCAGACATTCTCAGCCACTGTCTCAATGCGAAGGAAAACTTCTTTGCTTTTTTTGATATCATCCTTGTCCTTGCCCTTCAATTTCTGACTCTCACGACGTCTAATCGCCAAGATCTCCCCTCCAACCTCGAACAGATCCATCACGGAAAGGAAGGAGTTGCAGCTTGGATGAGGTGACGCAATGAGAAAGGCAATCTGTTCCTGATGCGATGAAGCTGAAGCCAGCAAGGGAGAAGATATCCAAGTAGGAGGATTCATGTAAGTACTGCTACAGCGTATCCATTATTACTAACCAATCTTCATTACATATTAGTAGACATACCGTGTGTGTTATATATCTTTGTTTTTGATTTTCACATTCCAAACCCAAAACACTCAACGCCTTTGAACGACTAATAGGCAAAGCTACTGCTGAAAGATCTTCATATCGCATCATATCCTTCAACTTGAAATGCTTAGGCTTCATCGCAAGCTGCATCGCCAATTCATCCATATCGATCTCTTCTTTTGATTCGCTCTCTGTAGATGATGTGCTAGATCTCTTCTTTTTCTTCTTTTTTTCTTTCTTGCTTTTCTTGCTCTTCTTGTCTCCTCCTTCTGCCAAAATGTTCTTAGCCATGTCAATCTTCATGCTAGTAAGGGAACTATCAAGAGCTGATTCCATAACTGATTGCGAAGCCTTCTCAGAGGATTGGCCCCCAGTCTGGGTCGAGGATTGGGAACCGGGAACAATTTTTTTCTTCTTCCCAGGCATCACCGAGCGGTTTATCATCTAGCCCCCTAAACCTACTCGGGCATTGAGCAAAGATCTGAAGTGAATCAGTGAGGAAATTAATGAATCAGTGCGATTGCTTGTGCCAGATTCTTTGCAATCAACAATCTTACTAGTTACAAGCACTTTGCAAACCCTTACAAATATACACAATTTATGCAGCACCCTCTTCTACCTTTTCACTCCCAACTCCAAGTTTCAAGCTTCCTGCTGAGTCTGAGGAATTAGGTTAATGATGCTTTTAAAAAAGCATCTATCAATTTCCTTGCATAACGGCTAGTTCCAATACTACCCACTACAATCCTTGGCAAACTGCCAAGCTCAAAGAAACCCCCCAGGCTGACTGGCTGTGCAGTCCGTCTCTCACAAAATGGAATTGCTCCTGCGCTTGTGTCATTGACAGGAGTGTGTTATTTATAAAATATGCACGCAATGCACAGTGCCATGAAAAATGAAATTGATCGAAACCAGTCAGAGGCACTGTTGCAATTCTTTTGAACAAGGGCTCACTATCTAAGTCTTCAAGATCCCACACCATTCCGGGCTATTTGGCACACGACACTCATAGGTTGATCACACCTGGCCATGTTGCTGATCATTTGAAGGGGATGATGAGGGCAAAGGTACACAATGCATTTACACATATTGTATGTATCTTTTTTCTGAATGATGCCAAAGGCCATAAAACTGGCGATGCCCGAAACCTGTTTTGGGGGGGTAAAAAAAAATGTTTTCGGGCATCGCTGGTTTTATGAACTTAAAAAGTAACACTCCTTTTGTTCTCCATCAGTCAATGAGTCAACCAACGATGGCAGCAAACGTATCTAAATAATACGACACTGTGAACTGATCTATGTCCCATGGAACTTCGATGCTCCAAAGTCAAATTGAATTATATAGATCAAATTAGAAGACTAAGCCTTTGTCTGTACAGTAGTAGTACAAGCTCACTGTTCTCTATTTGGGCTATCTTCAGCTCCCGATTCAAGTTTAGCCCTCAGAGCTGCAATATCGATCTGGTACATGTGCTTCCCTCGAAGTGATGCTTTCTGATTCTCACAAATTGCGGTGAGAGGATCAAACGGCGGTTGTTCCTGGCTGTCGTTCAGCATCATCTCAGGCTGTGGTTCAACCTCCAGGTCAATGATCTTGTCATCTCTGGCAGGTGAACGACTTCTGTCACGATCAGGGCATGATGTCTTAGCAACATTGGTAGAGGACATTGAAGCCATTACAGCAGACTACCGAAAATGGTGAAAGCACAAAACTATCGAATCGAGTCTGACCCAAAACTCCTGCATAGTTAGTTGACACATGCAGTCCAACTTATTCTTCAAGATGTTCAGTTTGTCAATCTATTCTTTCAAAAGGGATCACTAGTCTTCAAACAATTCGTCAGTCTCACTTGTACAAATGGTCCCAAGCAAGACTAAACCACCCGCTCAAAACCACAAGTAGTGTGTGCCTCATTCCAGCACAACCAAACTCGAATCGAAGGGCCTGAGCCAGCACGGTTTTGGTGAAACTGTCAGTAAAAGGGCTACTTCCAAGTCAATGCAATGGTCAAAGCCGAGGTGATACCAACCAGGGCACTAATATCAAACAGTGTATGGTGATCCTTCGATTCAACATTTTTTTCTTTGGCCTGACTCTTACATTACATGTTGAAACAACCAGCTTCAATCTAATTTCAGGTTTGTGTCTTTGTTCAATCAAATTACAGTAATTTAATTTACAGTAGATATAATAAGACCCTAGCAGAACCACAACAAGCAGCCACTCAACTATCACATCCATGGAGGCAAACTGCTACTTCCATTCCATTTGCCAACACCCAATTTAGCTCTACTTTTTCTTAACTTATCAGATGATTACCAACTTTTGATAGTCTCCAATTCCAACCCCTCCCAACATTGATATTGAGGGCAGAACTTGGCATGGGAACTGCATAGTTGCCCAGTGATGTACATCTTCTCCACCGCTTCATGGCATCAGTAATGACACAGTGAGGGAGAAAGCTGGGTACACACTCAACAGATCTCACTAGGAAATAATTCAGAGAGAAAAAGACTTACATACATATACACATTAAATAAATAAACACCTTTTGATCTCAATGATAGTTATTATCAAGGTTTTGTTTATCTTAATCTTAGGCGCTGTCATTACTGTGTTGAATTCTCCTTTCAATATGTTTCCTTTAACAGACAAGTAAACTATCTCTTCCTTTCACTTGTTGGTCCAAATTAGGAGACTAAGCCTATTTGTACAGTAGTACAAACTCACTGTTCTCTTAAATTTATTAAAGCATTTGGGCTATCTTCATCTTCCGATTCAAGTTTAGCCCTCAGAGTGCTTCCCACAAAGTTCTCACAAAAGCCCCAATTTTGCCATCATTATCACCATCTTCATCATCATCATCATCATCATCATCATCATCACCATCATTATCACCATCATCATAAACCATCATGATCACAACTCAAAGTTACCATCACCTAAAGCCCCGTGTAAGTCAAAATCTGATCTTCTTATGGTTTTTATTTCCCACACCTTTTCCCTTCCAGGCCCACAAGGATACTCGGATTGAGTGCCCCAGACATAGAAACATCTCCATTTGATGATGTGCCTGAATCGTTGCAAGTTCAACAGGCATTAAACCAAGCCTTGACTGCAGCTTGCCAATCCTCTCACATGTTTAAACTTTGCACCCATTGATTCATACACACCGCCCCTGTTTCATTACATCTATTTGATCTAGTGGTAACATATTTTCTTGGCTTCTTTGCATATGTACGCAGTTCGGTCACTTATATTTTCATGTTTGAACCAAATCTGCACAGCAGTTGCCATCGACAAGAGCGAGCTCAGCACTTCATAGCCATAGCCATGCCTCCTCCTGGAATCAAAAGCAGAAGGGTCATCATGGTGGCATGAATCTATGAGTTATGATATTACTGCTGATTGATGATTGATGCTCTTGAATCAAACTTTATAAACTTTTATTTTGTCATTGTATCATCTATAAAAAAAAATACAGAGTAGTAAAGCTTGATCACTTCTGCTAGCAATGTCAAAGTAATCACTGCGGTTTGTCTCCTCCACCAGCATTCCAGCCCACCATACCAGCAAAGGCTATACCTCCAAACCACCACTCCCACACCACATGTTTGTTGATCGCCTCTCTCTAACACCTCAATTTTGGCTTCATGCAAATCCCATATGATATATTTACATACATGCAGTAGTACCCAATCGCTTCATGTCCAGCAAAACTAGTGTCTAGCTATCATGGGGTTTTTGCCCTGCTCCAGCCTCAAGTTCAAAGACCAACATGTAGCAAGCACTTGAAGCTGACACCATAAGCACCTGAATGGTAGCTGGGGAGAATGGGTAGTGCATTCATAAGTGATTTGTCGCTCTAGCAATTTTGGAAAGAGCTGAGATATGCACCATATTAAATTCCGAATCTACTCACGGGCTCATTGCTAGGCTACAGGTGTGAAAATGGCTGCACGCACACTGGAGATACTTAGCCCATGCACCATGATATATTTATATGTATAGACTCTAGTTTTGATTAATGCATTATCCACTCACGTTTTTTTCTATGAGATTTCTTTCATGCAGACTCCTTTAGTGTATCCCCTGGCTCCTTCATGATGATATACTCACTGAGCTTGTTTGCCACGTCTTCTTCGCTTGGCAGGAGGAGGTTGCTGTCGAGCGGCCTATAGGGGAGATGTATATAAACAATGGTTCATTGGCCTCATAGAATGTTACTGTTAAATCCTACCCCAGGCAAAACCACTTGCACACATATTATATTTTACCTTGATATGAGTAAGGTTCAATTCAAGAAACTGGTATATGCTTACATTGCATGTATGGTAAACCATATGATCTGATAATGTTTCATTCACTACCACACCTGTTCACAAAGCAATTGATACACAGTAGGGCGGCGGGGTCGCTGAGAAGCTGAACTGGATGGTTGTGATGATCAAGATGCCCCAGTAGAGCTAGATGACCCTTCAGGTTGAGTACGATCAGTAGCCAACATCCCAGCCCACCCGGGGTCTTGGTCATATGCACGAAGGCGGTCATGTCCCTCCTTCAAGAAGAGGATTGGTTGCACCCACAACAATTCACTAATCATAATAAGGTGTTCATTGATCACTTAATGAAACAAAGTATCTAGCATTTTTTGACAAAACATACATTAATGTTTTGGATTGGATTTTTGGCCCCAGGGTCAGGCAGTTCCAATTCACCCTGAGGTGGGAGGTTGGCCACCATGTCAACACTCCAGGCTACCAAAACATTCGTAGCAGCGGGATTCAAACCCCGAAACTGTAGGAATGTATCATGAGCAAATCTCACTGCACGACCAAAGGCAGCGGGATAAGCTGAAGAACCACCCATAGT
>Ga0126337_10000815_pt1 | contig 17319 bp, 9 predicted proteins | sample DipCmetagenome_FD_92527 | JGI IMG/M metagenome (GOLD analysis project Ga0126337, IMG submission 92527) | Coral microbial communities from La Bocana,Puerto Morelos, Mexico - Diploria C A metagenome | ecosystem: Host-associated > Invertebrates > Cnidaria > Coral | place: La Bocana,Puerto Morelos... | reverse complement strand
TGGTATATACTAAAACAATTATTCACCTCAGTGTCGGTGAAAGTGGTGGATATTTACCTTGCCGCTTCGCGGCTTGGTAAATATCCACCACTATTCACCTCCACTTCGGTGAATAATTGTTAAATACAATCAACTCAAGGTGAAATGCCACAGTTCACACCTAGATGTAATATACCGTTAGTTACTGAATTTGTGAACTGATAAGCAAATTTATTATAACTGACTTTTTTTCATCATTTGTAGGTTAACGAAATAGCGTTCATTAATACATTGGAAGCACAGAATAAGAAGATCGAAGTTCTCACAAGACATCAGGTGAATGTTGATTTATTTCCTCAGGATAAAAAATAGGATTGTGAATGTTAATCGGAGTGTAATTTTCTGAGTAATGCTAGTTGGAAACTAACCATGTCCCTCAAATCTGAACCGATCCATTAAAATTTTTTGTGGTTTAAATTGTTTTGTTTTAGGGACACGAAGCAAGGCTACAAGACATCCAGGTAAAGTGGAACTCTGGTAAATTAATTTAGCATTATCATTGTTTTCTTCTGTGGGAGCCATGTGATGCCAAGGTCTGCTATGTTGTGCTAGCAAAACTTGACACAACGTAACACAACGTAGTACATCATAGCGCACCATAGCATAACATAGCGCAACATAGCACAACATAGCACCATATAGCAAAACTTAGCACAGCTTTAGCGCAACATAGCGCAACGTAGCACAACGTTGCACGACACCGCGAAACTTAGCACAACATAGCAAAACAGAGCGCAACATAGCGCAACATAGCAAAACTTAGCGCAACATAGCACAACATAGCAAAACTTAGCACAACATAACGCAACATAGCGCAACGTAGTGAAACAATAGTATAACAAGCAGAACATAGCACACTTAAGCATAACTAAGCGACTAAACTGCAGTTCTCGTTTCAATGTACAAAAAAAGAACTGAATAATGTGTATCATCCACTCCCTGCAAGAAGCTATTGACGTATTAAGTCGTCTATTGTTGTTGCAACATCCATCATTTTACCGTTTTAAGATCAATGATTTTTTTTGTTTCAGGAAGAGAGGCAAAGAAAAAAAGAGGAGCAACAAGCAAAAGAGGCCGCTGCACAGGTACATGGAAATATTTTCATTTAATCATGATAATACACTTTCTTGTGATTGGAGAAATTTATGTTATTGCGAATTTTATTTAATATTTGTGTTGTGTCACTGTAGGAGAGACGTCGGCAGTTAGAGGCTGAAAGACTGGCGAGACTTGAAGAGATGCAGCTTAAAAAGCTTGAACAGGTGAGCGTGGATATCATTAAACGAGTTCAGTCATGTTATTTTGAACTATTTTACCAAATACAAATTAACTGGCTAAAGGAAACCTGAAGATAATAGTTTACCAAGATGGAAAATACACTAAAGAGATAATAATAAACCACAAAGGTGGTTCAGGATTAAGAAGATTAACAGGGATTACAAACGATGAACTTGAAAAATTTAGGCTGAACTTTTCAAGACGCGCAAATCGTGACATACTTCATGTAAGTGTTATCAAAGCTAACTACATACATGTATCCTTGTGCTTTTTTGTGCTTAAACAGCAACAAAGAACAATCATTCATCAAACATTGCGTTTTTTCGTTTTCTTTTTCCCTGATGCCTTCAGCTATTCAGGCTCTAATGTGTTTGGTTTTAATTCACTAATTTAGGAAGCTAAATACAAAAGGGAGAAACACGAAAGAGAGAAGGCCAGAGAAGAAGCTGCAAAAGAAAAAGCCAGGTTTGTGTGATTTATCAGTTACTCAGCTTTCGGTCTACTGTTACATAAATTTAAGTTTTCATATAAATTTGAGCTTCTATCTAGAATAACATGCACGGGAAACCCTACAAACTGCATGGACGGTGAAATCAAACCAGCAGTAGAAAAAAATAAAAGCTCGAGTGATTGGACCTGCTTCGGATATCATGATTGCTACACTAACTGTTTCACATCTGCGACGTCATACAAGGTGGCGTGGAATACATGTAAATACAAGAGATTTGTTATTTTCGAATGAGTCCGGTCAATACATGTAAGTGAAGCAGACACACAGGTTGTCGAGCCAAAATTATCTCACCATTTACACTCTGACCAAAGCCTCTGGAATTTTGGAGTAAATGGTAAACAACCACAATGTTGAAAGTCACTAGAAAACCAATCTACTTCCTTACGCTTGCCCGTTCAAGTATTTTATCTTGCTTTGTTTTGTTCACAGAGAGAGGGAAATGCGAATTGCTGCTCGTAACGAAGCCCTGCAGACAGCAACAGAACAGCTGCAACTTAAAATCCAACAGAAGGTAAAACAAGCTTATTCTGCTGTCCCACATGTATAATCTGGAAGCTACGGGATAGGTCAGTCTGGTTTTGAAGAGGAGGGGAGAGGTTTTTGATGGATGGATTTAAATGCAAAAAAGCATTTATGCAACTAAACTAGGGCATTGATGATTTTCAATAATGTGGGGTTTTGCAATCACGACTGTTTTAAAGGAAAATGTTTCCTTTGTTTTACAATCTCCAGCAAGCTGAAACGACAAGACGACATGAGCAAGTGTTGGAACATGTGAAGGAAAAGGTAAATGAAGTATTAACCTGCGAAAAAGGGATTATTTTTTGATTTATGATTAACGGTATTCAATACTATAAGTCATCTCGTCGCTTCTACTTGCTCCAATAGGCTGCTGGTGTGTCACGCCATTCTACCCAAGATGAGATCCCTGCTGTCACGCCATACGACAAGAAAAAGATGTGCTCTTTGTGTAACGTTGAGGTGAGTCGCGTAGCTGTGTATAAATAACTCTCTAATCTTCAGTGTACTAAACACATTTGCTTTGCATAGCAATAAAGCTGCGTTCAACTAGAGACAGTTTCATTTCGTATCTTTTTGTATTGACAGTCTTGATAAAACTTTTCATAGATTGTGTCAGAAGTTTACTTGCTGAGTCATTTGCGAGGAAAGAAACATCAACAAGCACTGTCTGAAATACCAGCAGCGAAAGGAACTGTAGAAGACAAGGTCAGTATGGTTTGAGATCGTCAGTGATATTCGGTAATCTTCGAAAGTCATGAAGTGATCTTTCCGAGATATTTAACTCATCTCAAGCAATCACCATGAGCATTCATTAATCTTCGGAAATCTTCGGGTGATCTTCGATTATCATCGGAATCCTTGGACACCTTGGACACATCGAAGATTTGCAATGTTAGTTTGAAGAAACACGAAGTAAGGCTTCTTCGTGTTTCTTCGAACTAACATTGTAAATCTTCGATGTAATTTGTACCCCTATTGCAACTTCGCACTCGCACATTTTCTTCGTTTTTATTTGAGTCAGTCAAAACAGATTAGTTCCTTGGAGTGTATTATAACCTACACCTGTTATTTTTGTGTATTCTTTTTGTCACTCATTTTAACAATGGTTATAATCAGTGCAAAATTATCTTGTTCTCACAGGATACGATTTCACTCCAGTACATTAAGGAGATGCCGTCAGACAAGGCAGATCAGACTGAGAAAGCGGATCAAGAACGACAGAAAGCTCTCAGAAAAAGAGCCAAAAAACTAAGAACTAGAATGGCGGCCAAGTGAGTTGTAGTCTTCGTAAATCACGTGTTTATCACGCGCAAATCTTTGAATATAACCTGAGGCATTTTGCTGCCAGTCCATTACAGAACTAAGAAGTTGCTCGTCACTCGACTCATTGTATGTTTGTATTATTTTGCGATTTTGGTACCTTGCAACAATTTTTTTAAAATTTATTTTGCCCTTCACAGAGGACGAGAATATGAAAGTAATTTGTCCAGCTTATCATCACAAAGACAGGAATCTGTCAAAAAGCCGAGGTAAGGAAAGATTGAATCGCTATCAGCTTAATTCTCTCTGCCATTCCAAGACAAGATATTCCTCACTCTCGGTGAACTGATTCTAAACGTTAAGATCTGGGTCGGGATGTGCGAAACCCTGTTAACGCTACCCAGGGTATAACGTTAACCAAACGATTAATTTTGCTTGTTATGGATAAAAGTGTTTTTCACCGCTAATGCTTTGTAATTTAAGATTATGCATTAAACATACTCAAAATTGAACGACAAACAATATAAACCGAAAACTTTACCGAACAAAAGTTAAATCAAAATTCTCGTTAATCCTGGGTTAGCTTGATCGGGCTTTAAAGAACCCGACCCCCGACCCCCGACCCCCTGATGTTACAAGCGAGCGATAAAACCTACTCAGATATCTCCAAATCTCTTGCTGTTGTCGCAGAGTAGCCTAACTTACAACAATTGATTCCTCAGTTCTTCCAACGTTAATATCAAACACGTAAGTCATGGAAATAAAACAAAGATAAGAAAAATAGGGAATTGTCTACAAAGAGTGTGTTCATAGGTATATATGATGAAGTGTTGCGCTATTTATCACAAGGCATTAAACACAATTGAAATCGAGAAAACATGATTTAAAGTGATTAATCATTTTTCCAACTGCCTGAATATGACAGAAAGGTATACTACTGCTCAACTTTTAGTTTACACCTGTGCATTTTCTTAGGCTTCAGAAAATTGTTAAAGATCTCAATCGCCAGCTACAGTCGCAAGGGACTGGACCCTGGCCTGCGAATCGTGTTGGATCACTTGAAAGATCTTTGGGAGAATTAAGCAGAATTTTGGAGTCTAAGGTACGTGCAATGTTTGTTAAAAGTTGCTGGTTATTTTGAAAGTTATATCATAGCTGATTTGCACATTTCTCCATGGTCCGAAATGGCCTGGCACTTGCTAGTTTCAAAGTAGTCTCGTAATCTTAGTCAGTATATAATTCCTTCCCATATCTGAACTTTCGGTCGGAATTATATCCCCCAGAATTCAAAGGAGGCGTACACTTAGTGTGTCGTCATAATCACGACAAGCTCACGTGACATGAAGGCCCCGTCCATACCACCCCGGAGAATTTGAAAACGGAACAATCACCGGACATTTTGGATTTGAATTTGCGTTTGAGGAAAACTCAGACATAGAAATTATCTGGTTATTGTGTCGTCATCTTATTCCGTCCACACCAAAACGCAAAGACGACGTTTATCAAGTTCTCCGGTTTGAAAAGCGTTTGGGAAAGTTCCGTTTTCCTGACTAACCATAGAAATAAAACCTGCGGTTTTATATTTCTGTGGCACAATGCAGACACACGGTCTAAGAGCTCTCTAATATTTTTTCTACTAAACGAGAATTAGAAATTCCTTTAAAATAATTAAATAACTAATTAAAAATAATAAAAATTAGCGTTCATTCCTCGCTAATTTAAATTTCTGTGTGCATTTAGTTTTCCTATAGTCGCATTATCTGTACTCTGTTGTGCTGTGTTGTGCAGTGCTGTACTCTAATGTACTGTGCTGTGCGCTGTGCGTTGTTCGCGCTGTGCTGTGCTGCGCTGTGCTGCGCTGCGCTGCGCCTCGCCGCGCTGTGCTGTGCTGTGCTGTGCTGTGCTGTGCTGTGCTGTGCTGTGCTGTGCTGTGCTGTGCTGTGTTGTGCTGTGTTGTGCTGTGTTGTGCTGTGCTGTGCTGTGCTGTGCTGTGCTGTACTGTGTGTAGGTGTCAAATATTTCATTTTCAATCAATTTACTACAGGTAACTGCTGACCAGGTGACATTTTGTAATCTCGGAGGATTGACAACCCTGACTAGGGTACTGTTAGTACCTGACATTGCCAGTGACAAGGTTCCGGTTAAACCAATCATTCCAAGCAAGTACGTTCTGACAATAGTTATAGCAGGGCAATAACTATAGGCAATTTGACCTAAGATTCGTAGCGAGCGTTTGATAACTGGAATTCGGTTTCTTAATTTCGTATAGGATTTATAATAGCCTCCATTTTACGCGAAAATATGCTCTAACATTTGTCCTAGGACATAATTCGTTGTTCAAAGCTACGCTCTCGGAAAATCCTGAGCTTTCACTCAGATCCCAGTTTCCCCAGTTGGAACATATTTAGTCACGTGATGCATTTAGCCCAATCGCACGCGAGCGAAAATATTTGATGGCTTATAATCTCTGATATTTAGTCTCAGCCAGGCTATTCTGCCATTTGTAGCAAATGATCAAACTCAACAACGACCCTCTACATATATGATCAGAAACATATATCTAACGCACAGTTTGTCGGACCGGGCGTAAATATGTTTTGTCAATAGCAATCTTATTCAAACGAACGTGAGCTTAATTTTTTTCTTAGTCCCCTAGATGTTGTATGCACAGATTTGTAGCTCATAACCACTTTCAGTTCCATATAAATGTAATTTTTCAAGCGCGGTTATAAGATCTGAAAGATATTCTTTTTTATGTCTTATCTGACGTTAAATCTTTGAGCTGTTTCTGTTGTTTTGTTTTATCAGAGCTCTTTGTAGTGTCGCCAATGTGCTGACCCTTGCTTGTGGTGATTGTTTGGACAATTGTCGTTACATGGTCTGCACAAACAAACTCAGCTCAGTTGTTGATCTTCTTGTTTACCAGATAAAGGTGAGTAAATATTAAACCTGAAAATCTTCGCCTGACACCTCTAAGGTCTTAAGATACATTGTACTTATTTATCCACAGTAAATCGTTTGTTTCTTGCATTTTTAACTGTACTGTACACGCCATTTTGCATTTTGTGCTCACCTCTACGTTTTACTAGTCCTTAATTTACCGGCGTGGATGCTGGAGGCGCGGTGGCCTCATGCTCGTCTTCGGATCGAACAGTCTGGGTCCAAGCCCTGGCTGGGGACATTATGTTGTGTTTTTGGGCAAGACACAGTTCCTCTCTCCACCCAAGAGTATAAATGGATACCAGCGATCGTAATGTTAGGGGTAACCCTGCGATGGAGTAGCATCCCATCCTGGCGGGGGGGGGGGAGGGGGACTAGAAATACTCCTAGTCGCTTCATGCTATGGAAACCGGGATAAGCTCCCTCTTGCCTTGTATGCAGGTTTAACTTAACGTCGACACTGATAATAATTTCCCCCGGAAGGTAATAAACCAATAAAAGCAAGTATTATAGTATAGTTATATCTTGACATACCATAAAAAAAGATAGAAAAGCTTTGGATACCTTGAGCTACAGTGTACTTGTCGGTGTTTGAAGACAATATGTCGCGTTTGTCTACACAGGGTGCTCCTCAGTCCCAGGGAACGTCAAAGAAAGGAGCGGAAAAGGAGACTGGGGGAAGTGCTGACAACCAGTCGTCACCAGACCCTTTGGCAACAGCGCTGTTGAAGGTGCTAGCCACAGTGCTTCAGTGCTTTGCGACAGCTTCGCCTGAAAAGAAGGAAGTAGCGACTCTTGTACAAAGAATGGTGGATTTGATCGGGTAAAGCTCCCCTGACTGAAATAGTAACCCTCAATAATGATTCCATACATTTCCTGTTTTGTAAGACTGTTCGATGGCGCATTAAGACTTAAGCTGATGATTTTGCTTGGCTTAGTGTTAGTAATGCAGAAGAGATCTCTAACAGCCTTTTCCATTTTGCATCTGACGTAGTTATGTGGTGTGTTCTGGAGTGGTCGATGACATCCGAAGATTCTTTATTACAATTCACGGTCCGCTAAATGAGGATCCCGCTGCAGTGAACTACGCTCAGGCCTGTTTGGCCCTTTTATCTGCAACTGCTCAATATCTTGGTTCACGGTGAGTAAACTTTAAATATTTAGATTTAGCATTAAAAGTGAAGCTCCTGATCACAAAAAGTTAACCTGGCTTTGCGTCCGTGAGCCAATCAAAAACAATCGAGCCCGCGATCCCGCGATCTGTTCACGTGATGCTGGTAAGCGGATACCTTATTTGTCAATTGACTTTCTCCTTATGGAGACTAGAAAGCTTAAAAAAGGTCAAAGGTCTTTAGCATGCCCACAAATTCATTAGTTAGGTATAGCAAAACACGAATCACATAATCGTACAGTTGAAACTCTTATTTAAACGCGAATGGAGATACACAAGGATCATGCCTTATAGATTCACACACTGTGTGACAGGAATGCGTGATTCATGAAGATCTTTCATATGAATGGTCACGCTTGCATAGTAAACTCTAAGCAAACTATTCACATTTGAATTTCATATATGAAACTTGCTTTGTTTTAGGTTAAGTAATATTTTTGAAACGAGGAAAGAAGACCTCACTCAATTTGTTGTGACATTTCAACAGACCGAGCTTGTGGGTAAGTAAGAATACACAAGCTGAGTTTTTCCACGTCTTATCAATAGTGTCATGTTGCAAGTAGGGCCCGCCCACACTACTTCGGGAAATTTGAAAACCCAATTCTATTTCTACGTCCACACTAATTCGTCACGATTTGGAAATGCCCGCTTAAAGGCGTGTAAAGGAACGCATTTTGAAAACGGGCCTTTTCGAAAATGATGCCATCGTGATATTCATGAGATTTCCTTGCCCGGGTTTTCCTCAAATACATATTCAAAATAACCAGTAATTGCTACGTTTTCAAATCTCTCCGGCTTAGTCTGGATGGGCCCCCGGTCTTCTTTCTCTGTGGTAGGTTATTTTTATTGTGCCTGACCAAACCTCATGGAAGTTTTTTCTTATGTTGTAGAAATCGTATCGTTTCTGTATGCTATTCTAATGAATGCTGGCAATGCACAGTCCTCGTCAAGTTCAACACTACCAGAGACAACCATAAACTTGGTGACTGAAGCGCTATGTATGTTGAACTTCATGGGAACTGTAGATCTAAAGGTGTTGCAAGTAAGTGATGTAGATAAAAACTTCAAGTCTCGTTTCTTGCCTTGCTAAGGTAAACGTTGTGCAGATGGTCGAATTTAATAACATTAATTTATGATGTTACCGTAGAATCCCAAAGAGTGGGAACTTTGTGTGGAGGCCAAAAAAGTGGTTCATATACTACTATCAAGTAGAAACTTCATGGATTAAACCTTGACAGAATTTTAAAAGAGTGCGTGGTTTTAACGGACAGTTGCCCTATAAGCTTTCTTTTTGTGTTTGTTTGCAGGCTTGTTTGGGAGCAGAAGGAGTTTCTTTAGAGTTCCGGCATATTATTAGTCATCTTTTGTGGTAAGTGGCTCGCTCTTAAAGCGTTCTTAGACTTCTTAGGTAGAAAACTATGTTAGCACGTCTGTGCTTGCTACAGTGACTTTATCGCTGCTGTAGATGTCTATTATTTAATATAAAGTGTGTTAAAAGACCTAAGTCACGGTTTCCACAATTGAAAAGGTTTAGACGAAATCTTTCAAGTTCGTCGTTTGTAATCCGGATCAATCTCCGCCATCTTTAACCATCCTTGTTCCTTTATGGCTTATTATTAGAGTGAAATGGCCGTTCATGCACTCGTATTTCAAGCTAAATAAGTGTATCCCTGTCAACGTGTTTATGAGCAGTTATCGTTCTAGTTCGCTTTTATCTCTGAAGTCTTCATGAACACAAAGATTGTAATTGTAATAAATGTTTCGTTTCGTAATGTTGTTTTGTTTCAGTGTTTGTAGCGAAGGAAAGAATGAAGATCTTCTACACGAAGTGATATTAGTCGTTGGATACTTCACCGTTTTAAACAATGATAACCAGGTTAGTAATGAGAACCTTTCAATTTTTTTTCCATTTGTGAAATTCGTTAAAGCAGTTTTTGTAGTAATTCTTAAGTCAAAACTTACTCCATTTTTATGCTGTAGGTGTTTGTTCAGACTGGGAGACCTCCAACACTACTGCAGCATCTGTGTTCTCTTCCTTTCCAGTATTTCAGTGATCCCAGGTAAGTCAGTCGTAAGATATATCGGTCCGCCTTTCCGCTGCTTGAGTGAAAATCCATCACCCTTCGCTCAGTCTCCACTCTCCTGGTTCTGCCTTTTTTGCGCATGCGTTTCCCGTCAGTGCAACTCTTGGGGTCGAGGCAACTATTGCCCATACGTAGTACGTGCTATATCCATGTGCCTCTCCGCCTTAGTTATAGGCTCGGTATTTTCGACTCTCCTAGGCGGGTTGAAGCAATAGGGAATTAAGCAGCCACGACGGCGCGCACAGCCATTGTTGCTCATTAAACCTTTTGTTTAGCGGCATTTCCGTGCCCATTGCCGTCGTGGTTTTCTTAACCTCCCTAATTAGTATTTTTACACCGCAATTTGGAGCAATGTGCAGCTTTTTTACTGAAAAGTACTTGTAAATCAAGATGAATTTGTAATTTGGTTTCTTTATCCTCGACATATGGTGAATATATCACTGTAACGGCTTTCCACCATCTGTAATGTCGAATTTACAAACTCAAGAATAGTCTTACAAAACTCAGTCACACCCGTTTTTACTTGCCGTTACAACACACAACTAACTGGCCACCTTTTTCTCCTAACAAGTGCCATGTAACTTTGTAGTGACGTGTTGTTTTAAATTGTGTTCCAGACTTCGGAATGTCTTGTTTCCAACACTCATTGCCGCGTGTTTTGAAAACGAAGAAAACAAGAAGATAATTGAACAAGAAGTGAGCTGTGCCTTGCTTGAGAACTATATCGAGGTACGTGAAGGAAAACTTTCGTTTTGTTGTGAATCTTGAGGTTAAGTTCCGCTCCTTCCCTTTTTCTTTTGTCGGGTTGCTATATCAACTCCCAGGTTCCAATTTACAGACAAAATACTACTGTATTAAAATACCTTTTTGCGTTACCTTGTATGATGATAGTCCTTTGCCAGAGAAGTGGTCTTCAAACTGCAGAAACTCTGTCAACTTGTTGGTGTGTTGTTATAATGAACAATGGCCTCCATTTTCGGCTGTCGGTAACCCCTGTCGGTCAACTGGCCTTTCGCAATACACGGCGGTAACGGCAACGAGAATGTCACCAAATAAAGAGTTGAATTTGCAGAACAATGGCTGTGCACGTGCGTTATAATTCTTGGCACATTTCTTTGCCGTCCTCTGCAAATCAACGTGAAATGACCAATTTCTAAATTTTTGGACAACGAGACCCACCACGGCTAATTTTTCGTATTTCTATTTCGAACTGGACGCGTTCGTAGCATATTTAGCAGGGGCAAGTTTTGATAAAATATAAACACAGTTTTTTAATAGGCGTCATTTTCGCCGTCGGAGTCCTAAAGGCGTAAGGTCCCTAGTACCAACAGTTCGTTGAAAAACTGACCAGAAACTGTTACAGTTGGAAACAGCAAATAGACGTCTGTTGTTAACAATAAACGCATTGTTTACCTTTATTTGTCATCTTACAGGAACAAATATTAGATCTTCATCATGATCAGTTGTTACCCTCTCAGAGCGGAAGACGATCAGGTAAGTCCCTACTCGCGGTACATGTAAGGCTTTCACGCACCTACAGCTCAAGTTCACTTTTGAAAGTCAGGCAGCATCTTGGCGTGAGCTGTTGGTTTATGAGAATGTGCCTTGTCAAACTCGAACTTACAGATCTTTTTCCTTTGTACTGTTTTCAAACAATAGCTGGTGAAAGACTTTGCTGATCAATTTTAAGAGATGACGGGATTCTGTAAGCGTATGGTGAAGTTTTCAGGCGGTTTTCGATACATTTCTGTGTGAAGTTTCCAGCAGAAGTTAACTTGGGATGCAGACATAGTAACCGAAAATCAACTACACGTTTTCTAGAACCGACATGTAGTTAATAAGTTTGAATACTTAAGAACTTTAATCACACACACGTTATTTTTTGCATTTCGCGGTAAGTTTCCCCAAAGGCTCTGAAATCTTCTACTTCATTAGGAATCTGCCCTGACCTTTGTTTCGCCTAAAATGATTTTCACGAAGCATTAAAGTAGAAAAGCGTTGCTTTAATACGAAAACTTGTCGTCATGATTGCGTCTGTTGTTGTTGTATTGCAGATGGTGAGGTGTCCCAACGTTTCGCTCTCGTGAACAGGTTTCCGTCTTCGAAGTGGGAAGATGCAAGGCGTTTTCTGTTAGGATCTTGACAGCAAACTAGTTCTCTTTGCGGGAAATAATTATTTTATTGGTAGTGTTTCTAAATTTTACCACATAAATTGAACCTCTTTCCAATAGGTAAAATGTGAGACATCGTAAATAAATGTGTTCGTTGTGTTGTATTTATAAATTTCCTGGCCCCAATATTTAATTTTGAGTGTTTTTGGCCATTGATACATGTATTTTGCTAAGATTTCCAACGGTAACTTTATTTGTGTATTTTTTTAAGATTTTGGCAAATGTACATACTCTCGACTTCAACGCCCATCCATGATTATATTGTTCAATAGCAGTGTTCTTTTCCATTTTGAAAGACAGAAGGGCATTTGAACAGAACGGTTATGGATTTCAAGACTAAAAGAAAGAATGTTTAGTTGTTGCACAGACGCAATGGCAAAATAACTTTTCAGCTTTTCTCTCATGAGTATACTAGAAATATTTGTTAATATATGATCACAACTTTGTAAAATTATATCAAGGAATAAAGAAAATAAAATTAAGGTTTTTGTTGTTTCTGTAAATGTTTACGCTTTAGTCTTTAGTGGGCTCATTTCATTGTCCTGTCACTTGTACTCTGTGAATACAGCTTCCTTGCCTTACTACCAGCTGGTTTGGCATTTTGTAAAAGACTACCGGTATTGATAGCTGAAACTTCCATAATTTTTTCGTATAGCATATATTAGAACGGTTTTCAGTTAAGTGTTGTGAAACCAAAACCCCAAACCACTTACTTACCTATTAGACTACTCAGTCAATCTCAAACTGTTGTAGTAAAACCAAAACAATAATCAAAGTATTGGTAATTGAAAATCATACTATTATATTGTTGACCAGTCAGCACTCCTGGCCAGATTCTAGAGAGAGTGTGTAACATTTTTTGAAGGAGAAAGCCAAATCTTCTGACTATAACTGCACTTTTACAGAAAGTAATAGTCCTAAAACCAAGGGGACACTCAATCAACACTGCTGATCCCATACATATTCACAAGTAGTGATCCCTAAACCCTCGTGCTATGCAGGCTAGTCTCTTGTCACTTTTTGGGTTGTCATGCAATGCTCCCCTCAAAGAAATGTGATAAGGATGTAACAAGACACTTATTTTAGGAGGGTGTTGTGTGACATCTCAAAAAGTGGCTCTGGTGGAGAATAAATGCAAGCCAAATCCCCAATCCGATATTTATCATAAAGACCCTAACACTGTTCTCTGCACTGCTACATTGTAAGTTATGATTACTTAATTGCTGAACACTGTGTTAAGAAAAGTAGGATGGTGGAACATATAACAAACAACAAAACCAATAATATGAGAGAGATGCAAGCTTACTTTATTCTTGTTACAAACCAGTCTCATTTTAATTAAATTTAGGTTTAATTGCTTTAAGTAGCTACCTCATTCCCAGTGCCTCTCTTCCAGGCACCCCACAAAAAGAAGAGAGACACTGGTGCCAACCTTCCCTGCATATCCTGCTTCACTACAAATTATAACCTAAGGAGTGCAGGTGTTTAAACTGAAGGATAAACTAGAGTAAAAGACAATTTAATACATGTACAGGATCCAGGTTAAAAAAACATATAAAACACAATAATTTAATACAATGTAACAATATAATAATCACTTGAAAAGGAAAGCATCTGATCACACACTCTGACATAAGATTAAATATTAACTTCTGTGATTTCATGACAATGTCTTTGACATATGTAACTCACACTTATCTTTTAACACTCACTGTAATCAGGTAAAAATTGTACACTACGATCAAAATCCTAATCTTCTAGAACTGTTGTTTCCAGAATTTCCTCAGCATTTTTATGCTCCTCTGTTCCACTTAATTCTTCTGTTTCGGCCTAAAACAAGACAATAAAACTTGCATCAAAACTATTAGCAATATTGTCTTCTCTACTAATGGGTTTACTGGGCAGTCCCTAGAACTCCACAAAATGCATGCGTACCTCGCAGATATTACATTTTTGATAGTTTGAGTTCATGAAGATAATACAGTACATGCACATATATTGTGATACGATTAAAGCCAGCTTCACATATTGGCCACATGCGCAGAGGCCAAGGCACTAGAACTTGAGAGCCAATGACAGTGATGTTGAAGGATGCAATAAAGATGCCATTATAATGTTGTTGCCATGTGACTAGACTTGCCCAGAAAACTTTGACCTTGATTTGACTATATATAATGCATGCCTATTTAAGTTCTGACTCTCTAATAATTTGAAGCCTTGTGTAGATCTGTGGGATATTTTAAATTCAAGTAAATCTGGTACTGTTAGAATAGTGTACAACAGAGAACATTGAAGACCACTTAATTTTGTTTCCGAAATGGTTGCCAAGCAGTAGAGTTTTAAAGCCCAGGTTGCAGATTTAGGGAAGGTGCTTTTGTGAACACATATTTCCTCTTTATTCCTTTGGTTAAATACAGAATGTAATCCCTATTAATTCACTTACTACAAGTTTTGCCAAATCCTCATAAGCAGTCTTGAGGCGTCTTTTACAGTCTGGAATCATGATTTTGGACTCTTCAAGGACTTCAATCTGACATGGAAACCAGAAGCATCATTGGATTAATGGTTTCATTCAACTTAAAATTGAGTAGCTTGACCATGGTTGCCAGACACATCACATTTCAAAATCCCATGACTTGAAGTGCATATGAAATGAAAAATAATTGCTGCTTATTCAAGAAAAATAAGAATAGCGTTTTCCTTTTTGGAATACCTTTTTTCAATTTAGAGATATTGACAAGAGAGTGTCCATGACAATGACACTATGGGTATTATTTGGTTTCTTTTGTGATGAACATTTCTGATGCTTAAGTTTGATGAACACTGCTTTTATATTTCCAGAGATATTCTATATTCGGTATTTTACCATTTAAGTTGTAAACCTCATAATGTCATCACTTTGAATTCTTAATTTACATAATACAAAAACGTCAAAAAGATATTCCAAAAAGGAAAATGCCATTCTTATTTTTTTTGGAAAAGCTTTTCAAATAGGCAGCAATTATTTTTTTTATTTCATTGGCACTTTAAACACCCTGATAAAAACATAATTTCCCAGACCAAAGAAATGCAAAATGTCAGTTCTAGTAGTGGCATCTTAAGTGCTCCTTCATTAAGACTGATAATTTTCAGCACATTTAGCTTCCAAAAATATAATTGAGATCACAGTGACCTTCTTCCAACCTTCGATTGTATTAAATCAGCTGTGCTCAATTATTTCACTTTTCCCTGACTTTTCTTCAAAATATAAATTTTCCCTGACTCAAAATATAATTCCCTGGCCTTGAAGCATAATTTTTTCCCCTGACCATTTCCTGACCTGTGGCAACCCAGTCAACATGTACCATAAGGAAACAATCATGCATTCTAGTATTAAACATTACAATCACTCATTAACCTGTTTTTTAATGTCATATTCATCTTTATTCTCTGCCTTCATCTTGTCAACTTTTGCTCCTTGGTCTACAACTTCTTTTTCATACATCTGCTTCTCCTTTGCAAGCCTACAAAAGACTTCAAATCAGTACTGGATATTTCAAATGTTTGTTGTATAATCAACCTCTTTGAACCATTGGCCATAGAGGAGCAGGGATGGCGCAGAGTTCAGAGTGCTCACCTCCAACAAATATGTCTCAGGTTCTCGGTTTTCCTCCCTCCACAAAAACCAACACTCCAAATTCTAATTCAACCAGTATCTCTCACACACAGCTGGGGGCCATGCCAAGCCAAACACACAGCCTGACCTTTATTAACACAAAAGCTCAAATACAATAGCACAAAAACTGGCCAAGACAACGAAACTGAATCAAGAAAGACTAACAAAAACGAATACATTATAAGCAACTGATTCCAGCGAAAGAAGTTACACTCAAACTTTGGTAGGCTAGCGAAAGAAAAACACACAAACTTAAACCGACCCTAGAAATACTCCATGCATGGGTGGGTGGGTGGGAGGGTGGGAGGCAATGTCGGATGGCAAACGTAAAGTGAACCCTGAACTTCTCACATGACCTGAGACCCCTCATGCACTCGAGTCTATACTTCCAGTTGTGTGTGAGAAAAACATTTTCCGCTGGCAGAAAACCACACTTTTAAGTAGTATATAAAGGACCCACATGAAAACCAGCTAAGGGTGATGTGATTTCCTCTCTTACCCTGTAAAAATATTTTATCTATATACACTCTTGATTTATAGCTATGTGTGATGGTTGACTCTGGCTATACACTCTTCCACTATTACATTTTTATAGTTCACCACTAAATTTTCTCAGATTCTTATTGGTTTAAATAGTTATTAATCACATGACGTGAAATACCTGGATGGACAGTACTCTTCCCTAAAACTTTTTCTGAAAACAAGCAGGCTTATAGAGAATAAACAATTGAAATATGTCTTATTTTTCAAAGTTTACATTTGGCTTTTTCAAGATTCATCTAAAAAAGTTAAAAATGTTTCAATACGATTTTTGAATGGGCTCGAGGAAGAAAATTTAGTGGTGAACAATAAAGACAATAGAATGTTTATGTCTCGGAACCATCCACCCAATACATATTTTACATTGTTTTAATACAGTATAGTTGCTGCAGGACAAATATCTGACGATAGTTCCTTGATAAAAACACTCCATTGTTTAATTATAGTTCGCCACTAGATTTTCTCAGATTCTGATTGGTTTAAGTTTGTCACATGATGCGATAGTGTTCATCCACAGAGAGACACTATCAGCGCATAATGTAGGCTCGATTTCCGCCACTCTCTTTCCCGAGCAGCGGCTGGTGATCGAGCCTACGCATAATGTTCATCTGCCAAAAATACCTAGATGGATAGTAGTCGTCTGTGAATATTTTTTTGTTAACAAGCAAGCATATCAAAAATAAACAATTGAAACTGCATTAAATGGATGTTTGGCTGTTTTCATTTTCAAATTTTACATTTGCATTAACAACTTTCATCTTAAAAAGTTGGAAATACATTTGTTCCAGTAGTTCAATATGATTTTTGAACTGCTGTGGGGAAGAAAATTTATTGATGAACAACAAAGACAATAGAGTGTTTATGCCTAAATGAATAAAGGGTGAAAGTTTCTAAAGAAACTGTGATGCTGCATCGGTGGGGGTAACAAGGTAATTTGGTTATATCAACTAAGTTGAATGACGAAGGGCTAACGCTCGAAACGTCAGCTTTATAACTCGTTACGGTGGCCAATTTACATTAGTTGATATAACCAAATTATCGGTCTGATAAGGGCTAACGCTCGAAACGTCAGCTTTATAACTCATTACAGTGGCCAATTTACATTTTCAACTTAGTTGATATAACCAAATTACCTTGTTACCCCCACC
>Ga0126337_10000812_pt1 | contig 17339 bp, 21 predicted proteins | sample DipCmetagenome_FD_92527 | JGI IMG/M metagenome (GOLD analysis project Ga0126337, IMG submission 92527) | Coral microbial communities from La Bocana,Puerto Morelos, Mexico - Diploria C A metagenome | ecosystem: Host-associated > Invertebrates > Cnidaria > Coral | place: La Bocana,Puerto Morelos... | reverse complement strand
GCAGTAAAATTTCAATCTAAAGTTGGTCATTGTTGATTTTCCTCTGTGAGCCTGCCACGTCTTCACAGGCTCTGCTCTGCTGGAAGTGTTCGAAGTTTTTTTTCGCACCAGGACTGTTGCTGCGAGTTGGGAGCATATGAGATGATCCAGTGGAGACTCAAAAACATAATCCACTCTTCACATTTTGATACTTCAGGATTCAGGACTTTATATGAAATCCAGTTTTACTTACAAGACTCAATATTATTTTAAGACTATCAGATTTATCAGCGTGTTTCAACCTCGCAGCAACCACCCATCCCCTGCCATTCTTCAGAATGGCAAAAACAGCTCAGCTCTAGAAATGGCATGGCCGCTTGTCTCAATGATTGGCAATGATTTTTACAACATTCAATAAGGTTGAATATATGTGATTCTTTCGCAAGTTGATTGGAATATCTTTATTGCACCAGCGGTTTAGCCCAACAAAATTTAAGCTGAATCAGATCAAACGGACGATACCCTCACCAATATCGAGAATGCCCGATAGGCATGCGATTGGGCGGATAGGTGTCAGGACCTTCGTTCCACCAGCACCATTTTCCAGCCTTAGTAGTGGGCAGGGCAGGCAAAGAATGGAGATTACAGTGGGCCCAAAACACCCCTACCAAATCTATTTCACAAGAAAATATTCTAAATCAAAATTCAAAGAAACCGCATCCGCCAACCAATGTTGAACCTGTTGGTACCCTTGATTTTGTCCATGGAGAGATACGCACCGAAATTTTTGGCCGAAATGGCATGCTTACTCTCCTTCTTCTCCTTTTTTTTCTTCTTTTTGTGACCATCCTGGGCAGGAGGATCATCATCCTTGATCGCATCCAAGACAAAGGCCAGCGGTTTGCTGGAGGTGAAAGTGTTGCCATCCACGGTATGGTAGGCAACTTTGATCTTCATCTGTCAGGGAAAGTTTGGTGGGAAAGTTAGATTTCATAAAGTACAGTTCGTTGACTGAGTCTATAGGTGGCTAACTTACAAACAGGATACTGTAGTTCAATATTCAGATTCGATTGACACATGCGAATCTTAGGAAACAATGTATTGTTACTGAGAATGATTTATGAATCTGTCATCCCAAGTCAGTTGAAGCACCTCTCCCACATCCTCCATATCCATCAAAAGGGCTTGCAAAGTCATGGTGCTCTCTATGCAGGGCAATTGCAGCAAGTGTTCCGGTAGACCAGGTTTTTCAAGACAAACCACAGTTTCAGGAGAAGCAGTGAAGGATAGCCATCGCCCCGAAACTTCATTCATCACATCTGTAGCGTCCTTGGATTATATGATGGCCGATATAGTGACTAGTGGTGTTTTTAAAATATATCAAAATCCACCCTCTTCAACGTTTTCCTATATTCTCATTTGAATCCAAGTCACTGTGCCTTCACGCCATTCTCCAGCTCCAAACGAGAACCTGAGATGCTAAACATGTTAGAGCTTTCTGTTTGATGAAAGGAACATCGTTTTTGGATGTGAAAACTGATATCAAATTAGAATGACAAGAAACAATTCACGGAGTGCCAGGAACTGGTTTTTTGCACGTGACACCAGAAATAGGCAGTCCCCCGGACCATTGGTGACCAGCTCCGCAACATTGTTGATCGCAAACTTGCGCCTTCAGTGAGACAACTTGATCTAAAAGCACATTGCAAAACAGCCAGAACATGATGGCACTTTTTTTCATGGATGATTACCTACTATTTACTACTTAGTAATTGATCACCAACTCCAAATCAAAGAGTGTAAGATGAAATAATTGATAAACAAGGCTCGGCTTCGGTAGAGAGGTTACATCCTCCTCTTTGAACATGTCAGTCGGCTCAAGCTTGATGCGTTTGGCAGGTGGTTCATCTGTTCGAGCACCTTCTGTCCTTTTGCCAGGCAGAAGGGGCGGCAAATGTCGGAGATGAAAAAACATGGAAAACATGTTGCAACAATCGATTGAAGAGTCAACACTAAAAAACAGGATTTCATTACTGATATGTGGATGATTGGTGGATGGCATTCGAATCAGTCCTTTCATCTTCCTCCCAAAAGCTGCCACCATCATTATAAGAAGCGTTGTGCTTGTTGATTGCTTCTATTGCATCATCCTTCGTTGTCTCTCCATTGACAAACTTAGACGCCAGACTCTGCAAGATCACAAGTCTTGATTGCTGCTGCACACAAACATTGTAGCTACGGCTGGTCCCCGTAGAAGAACCTTCCTTCAATGCTTTGAGCAGGCCATCAAATTGTGGAAAATTTGAGATTTGTAATGCACCAGACCTGCAATCATTGTAGATCTTGTTGGCGACACGCTTCTGGATGTCATCCCCCATCATGTCGAGGCACACACTGCCACAAAGTACTTGGTTGCCTTCTGCACATGCCTAGGGGGACACAGTGTGGTAAATAATCTACTGTGGAATCTCTTCGCAGCTATGAAGCGACAGTGAATATGTTGAACACTGAACAGTAATTTTTCAAGGTCAATGAATGACAAAATTTTGAAAATCTCTTCACCCCACAAAAGTGTCATTCTTCACAATGATGTTGTAATATGATTTTGAACTATCTTTTCCGATGCCATGAACCACAACGCCTCCAAAGCAGCAAGTGCAGGCCACCCATCGTACCCGTGAAGGTCGACGATGATGCAGGTGCAAACTGTGGGAGGGAGAAAACTGCGCATGGTTTGATGCAAGATCGACGTTCCTCCTGCGGCCTCAGGGAAAGATGTTTTTATTTTGAATCACAATTAGGGCACAAAAAAAACATCAACCAAAGCGCTGAGGTATAGGCCTGCTTAAGCTCCTGTACATCCGTAAATGCCCTTCCCATGTGCGGTAGCTGTGAAGTCACCTCAACATCAAAGAAGGGAAGAGTATGAACAATCAAAGGGGTAGTGAGTGTCATGCAAATTTGAAATATTTCAGGCTAGAGGCCGATGGTTTGTACATGGCAGACCGGCTCAGCATCTCCACGTCATGCACACATCCCGTTTTCCATCCAGGGGTGTTCCGGAATAGGCTGCTTCTTTGGTTCTCTTTTGATATCACTGAAAGGCCTGTGATGTACCCATCACGCTTGCCATAAACTGATGCCTCAGCGACGTATGATGTGCAAGTTGTAGGACTACCCGTTCCGACGTACATGATGCATGGCAAGTTTTTTTGAGCGCACATGATAATCTACAATTTGAAACTAAATTCAATAACTCTTTTATGCAATTCAATGAGTCCAAGTGACCGGTCGAAAAACCCAAGTGATGTTTCTGACCACCAAGTTCCTGTCCTTCTGCGTCAATTCTTTCCTGAGTCAGCTTAAGTATAGGTAGTCATGCTGTAGTGAACTTGCTGTTTGTTGCCGTGTGCACCTACTGTTTTGATTTGTTTAGTGATCCTTGGGTTGTCCTGAAACAAAAGACTTTAATAGACCAGACCAGTGTCTCCAGCATGTGCTTGACATCTCGAACCTCAGCCTCTTCTGCATCCTTCTCTTCATCAGTTGCATCAGAAGAGTCATCCTGTTTGACTTCCGGCTTGCACTTCTCATCCTTGACATCATCGCTCCTACAGGTTGCGAGTGATTTCAGAAAGTAGTATTCAGTATATCTTTTTTTTACGGTAGGTAAACTGCTCAAAGGCTAATGGTGAACATGAAGCTCCTCTCAAGTTTTTCCTTGGGGCTGCTTTTCATTTGAGATGCCCTGTTGGAGTGGATGATCAAAACGATGCCATTCTTGGAGTGCTGATGTAGGAAGTTGCACACAAAGGTAACGAAGAAGTCCCATTTCTGGGCCCCGATCACTCCGGCCGTTGGCAAGCAAAGCCATCCAATGATCGCGTGATCATCGGTAGATTTCACTTCAGCCATGTCATTCAACGATTCTGAAATCCAGGAGTGGATGGCAGGCATCACTGTGCTGTCAGCAGAGGCCGACTTACCGGTGAACATTCTCAAGTTCTGATCCATGTAGTTTGTCACCACATTCCATGCTTTGGTGTGGCACTCCTGCCCACGATTTGAATCAGTGCAACATGGTGTTTTCAGCCTTTACATGTCTTCAAAAGATCTTCAAAAGAAATAAAGTTGAGTGATTCTCATTCTGAAGTGATCAAATGTCCTCCAACTGACGGACCAGAAGTGTTCGCCTCTTTGCAGCCTCTCGCTCACACCTTAATTTGGAGGTGGAAAAAGCAGAAGGCAGAAAGCAAACATGCCGCGACCTCAAATGAACGGTAAATGTTACCAGATCAGGCAATGTTCTCAAATCAGTCAGGGTACAGGATTTTGTCTGACTCAAAAGCAACCTCATCAGCTCTAAGTTGTTCTTTCCAAGCATTGAATCCAGCGAGTAGGGATGTCTGCAAAGCGTTTCTTGTCCGATCCTGTGCTGCAGCAATGAACTGCTCCACTGTGGTGCCTTTCACCTGCTCAGGTTTAACCCACGGACCAGCGTCAAGGTGGACAAAGGGAGGGGAAGTTTGTGATTGTTTCGAAGGATTTAAGTGCTTTCCACATGATGTACTGATATATTGCTCGCTCAAACAACATTATATTCTGAACCGTTTTCTTTTTAATCTGTCAGTCTCACATTTGATGAACAGGTTCAACTTTCGCTGATGGTGTCCACATGAAACACTGTTTGTTGAAATCAAACTTTGATATCTTTGATCTTTGGTCAGTATATATTATAAGTATCAAATGCCGCATTCGATGCATAGTTTTTGACTTACACTGAATGATGATCTCCAAAAACTACCCGAAGTGCAAATCACGTTTTGGATCTTATGGTTTTTCAAATGTAGCATTTGATCAATAGATTTGGCTTATAACTTCGAGTCATGGTATCCTTAATTTAATGCAAATCATGATTTGATCCGTTGACGTAAAAAAGCTGTCACATTTGACCAGTCTCTGGAAAAAATGCAGTAAATCCCATAATGATTTTAAGATGCATCTAGATTTGGCAAGAACAGAACGCCTCGAGCACAAAGTTTATGCGCTCCCACTGGAAATCCTCACCAGCTTTCATCACTGATGCCAAGTCAGTATCGAGGAGCCTCAGATCAAGTTGATAGCTGATAGGTCAGAGATTAAAATAAAACACAGTACAGTAATGAATATTCAGAGTCATTTTTCTTGAATCCCAGAAATGAATCAAAATATAAATCATTATACCGACCTTGGTATTGACCTTGTTGTTTTGACGCCTTTCCCGGAAAACCCATCACAAATCCCTACCATTTGGAGTTGCCAATCAATTCTTTTCTAACACACATTTATTGTGAAAATCAAGTGAGAACCCAAATCCTTGGAAAAAATGACGCCTTTTTTGAGAAGGCCATCAAATATTCAGAGGGGTTGACCTACCTTGCCCCAAGATTGATTTTTTTGGATGGTTTTGGCGCCAGCCAACTCCCCCACTGAAATTGCGACGGGTTTTCCAGAAAACCCATCAAACTTTTTGGGAAGATTTTGGCGGAAGCCAACCGGAAAGAGTAATTGGAATCAACAAACCAATCAAACTTATATGTTTGGATTTGGCTGGCGCCAGCCAACGATAATCGATTGAGTATCCCGCCCTGTTTTTGACATGCAGCCACGAAACCCTTTGAAGAACAGGTCATCGTGTCGCTTCAGCACGCTCCCAGGAAATTCAGCCACCAACTTAGGACGCAACCAGGTCCACAGGCAGCAGACATCGTGAAGTAGGAAATGTTCTTCTTCATTCCGTTGACTCGCTTTCTGAGCGCAAGCACAAGTGGGTAAGAGAGATGTGCAATCAATTTGTCAAACCTGAGGCTGTGGAACTACTTGACTTTTAATTGCATTTGCCAGGCCTTCGCCTTAGACGATGCATCCTTGGAAGCCTTTCTCTCGAAGTCCTCACAATGAATTACAAATTGGGTAAAGCTGACAATTATTATTAATTGATTGCCATGAGATACTGCAACATAAAATGTCCTCCGTGGCACGTTTCGCATAGAGGATGCAAGTGCTGGCACTCGTGGTGAGAATCTCCTTGAACAAAGGCTTGTTTTGATACTTTCCAAGATCAGCTCTCGAAGTAGATCCAGGAACCCAATGGTCATGTTGAAGGATGTCAAGAGGGATTCCTGGTCAAGTCAAATTCAACGCTTCAGCTCATTCAACACATCCCTGAGGCCCCACCTGACAATTCGTGACGGTACATGTCATAGTGGCGGTGGACGATCTCGTGAAATTCTTGCGGAGCACGAAGCCTCAGCTGGTTCACAAGATTTCGCAATAAGTTTTGAAACAACTTCCTGACTTCAAGATGAACGCAATTTCACCTGGTGTGAAAGCATAGTAGTTGAACATATTTGAAAAACAAGATATGTCTTGTGATCTGACAAGCAACATGTTGTAGCAAAGGGCACGCTTCCCCGAATCGATTCTGTGCTTCTTGACCGTAACTAATTTGTTATAGTCAGAGACTACCTTACCCAAGACATCTTTCAGCGCTCGACTGGAACCAGTGCCTCCCTTTGCTGTTGCAATTCTGCGCTCCATGTCAATTGCACTGCGGATGTTAGCCAGGAAGTCTATCGCAGATGGTGTCTGCTTCTCAGCCGTCACGTGCCCGATTTCTGAGTCAGGAAGTGTTCAATGTTGCATTGATATGCAATGTAGAATGACAGCATTCAACATGGGAATATCACATGTGGATACGCAATGAGGACCAACGAGATTTAACATATAGTTTAGCCAAGAAGCTCAAACTTTGCAAGAAGTAGTGCGTAGGCGAAGCAAAATGGGTGAAGCTGCACCTCACCCACCTATACGATGCAAGGACCCGATGGAGGCCACAAGTCTCGAGCTGCTCTTCAGTGAGATCCTAAGAATCAAACGAAAAGAACTGGGAACGTGGGATCAGGAAAAAGGGATCACCTACGCTGGGCTGAATCAAAAAAAAGACAAGTATCAAGTTCTCGGATTATGCACGCCACCCCCATCATCAGCAGTACTTTCAGAAAGCCATCCACTATGCCAACTGAAAAGGGAGTGATGGCCCTATTGGCCGCAGTTTTTTGGAACTTCACCTCCACGCTCTCAGCAGAACTGCGATATCCAGTCAAGAACTCTTTGAAGTGCTTCTTGAACTGTGCATTGACTGGATAAACTGCAGGGTTGAGGAACATTAGTTAAAAGACGTTAGAAGTTAAAGTTAGAAACAAACATTTGAAACAAAATAGTGACATGTTTTGGACAAATCCCCCACATCCATGTTTGCTCTCTCTTGTGTAGTCGAAGGATTCCAATGGCAACCAGAACTCAGCTAAAGAGTCTTGAGGAACCAAAGAAAGGATCGGCTTATCCGTTGTTGGTGCTCGGACGATCACCATCTCCTCTAGGACCTGCCCAACAAATCATGATGAAAGTATACATGATGCGAAAAATATAAAATGATTTCACCCCCCCACCTTCTTCATGTGGTGGGGCTCTGGACATTTCTTGAAGATAAACTCCCCAAAGTTCTGCTCTGTGACTACCTGGAGCATTGGACATGGCAGAGATTCACATCGGTTCTAAGTTCTAACATTGCATTTTACTCAGTCAGGTATTTAATAGACGACTAAGTTCTGCACATTGTCAAAGTACGCACAGATTTTGGCCAAAATGGGGTTGTTGTCCCAGTCCCAATCAGCCATGGTAACGTCGCCACAAGTGAGAATACATCCACTTGAGATGGAAAAGCTCTCGCAATATAAGACAGGATACTACTTGGTGATTGGGTTCAAAATCAAGGTATTGTAAAGTTTAGCTGTGGATAATGCATGCAGCTGCAACAGTTTCATTTGTTTTGTTTTTCCCACCGTTTTTCAAAGATGCCAGTTTGTCCCCAACTGGCTCCCCAGGTCTGAAGAGCTGGTCATCGATGGAACACAACTTGAAGAGGATGGGGCAGTGGTGGTGCAGCACGTTCCCCAAGCTGTACATTAGGGATTCTTTCACCAGCATTTGGGCCCGCATCCACAAAATCTAAATTTGCATATGGCTTTCGAGGCCGGGATGAATCCAAAAGAGTCTTGTAGTAGTTCACACTTCGATACAAGTGGGGGAAATCCTTGCTGATGGCCATGTACAATTTTTTCAGCTCCGATTCCCTTTCACTATCTAAGCTTTGTTGAACAATGTGACTGGTGGTGTTCACCGAGTTCCAAAAAGTTTCTGACTTGGAAACAAAAGCTTCAGGCCAGACATTCAGAGGGTTCTGACTGAGCACACTGTCACTCATGTTCATTTTCACCATCGCAAACACATCCTTTGCACAGCCTTCTTGACGGAGTCGACGTGGAACATGATCATCCAATTCGATATTGCCCGGCATAGCTGACAGGGCCACGAATCAAAAATGGAAAGTTCAAGCACAACTTAATGGAACAGTTGCATATGTTGCAAAAAGAATGATACTTTGTGATAAACAAAGCAATGGCCAGCCTTCTCGTCGCATAAATGTGAACGATTGAGGCACTTTTTTTTTCAAAGGATTCTCCGATATTTCTTCGTCTTCATCCTCCGAGATATCATGTTGGGCTCTTCGCTTGGTTGGTCGGTCCCTGTAAGCATTTTTCAGCGTAGCGACATTTGGCATGAGGTTGTGCCAATTTCGTACCTTAGATGCATGGCCAGATGCATGGGGATCATGCTTCACACACACACACACACACACTATAGGCACATGTCAACAAAAACATCAAGCCTGACATGGCACAGTGTCAACCACCTCACAGCGGAACTCCATACCATATTTCTCAAAAACTGGCGCAACTTTCTGCTCCAGGATCCTGCGATGATAGAGTTTGACGCCAAGGACTGGGATGCAAATTTGTGATTTTTTCTATCAAGAAAATCAAGACATATTATTAGTTGTCCTGATTACATCGCGAGGCGTTTGAATGTTGCCTTCCCCAGCCAAAGCGCTTGTCACCAATGCCATTGCCCCGTCTGCAGCACAGCAATTGGAATGAATACAAAGTAGGAAAGAAAGCAGACATGCAAAGTAGAAAAAAGCTGTACTACAGCAAGGAACATCAGAATGATGGCTAAATGGCTTAAAATAATTTGATCCGAGGTACCGACGTCTTCGTGAGTGTGTCCCACCACCAAATGGTGGTGGGACACACTATTAAAAAAGGATGCTGACGCCAGCAAAGAGCACATTTTTCCAGTAAAGGAGTTTCGCAGCTCTTTTACGGTGTTATCTCCTTGCCACCAGCACCTTGGAAAGATGATATACATAATAAGATAAGATGAGTGACTAGACCACACATACACTCTCAGACTTCAACATCTTCAACACTGAGGGTTTGGCTCGGTGGGGAAGGTTTGGTTCCTCCGCCTTGCCACTGCCCATGCGTAATCCATGCTCCGAAGTGCCTTAGAGGCGTTCAAGTTTGAGCCTTCTTTACTTAGGTTTCCAGCTTAAGCAAGAAGATTAACCAAGACACAAGTTCCAAGATCCAATTAGCACCGGAAGCCATTCCTTCCTCGCCCAGGAACATGTAGATGCCATAGCCATGGCAAATGCAGGTTGTGAGATTCAATGAAGTGCCTCAGATTCAAGACTTAAAGGCAGCCATCCCAAACATCCTACATTTCGAGAGCAATTTCATAGTGAATGGTCTGAAAAATCGATGATGTAGAGTGATTTGGGCAAGTGACGCCGAATTGTTTCGTAGATTTGACCCTTTGGTGTTCGCTTCTGGGGATAAGCTGGAAGCATGATCTTTGCCTTATCGTAGCTGTCAATGATGCAGCAATAGATGTCGCGAACACTTCGAGCTCTCTGCCGGCACATCCAATAGACTTCACGGTCTCGCCATTGCTGGGTGTAGTGCGCCAAAAGTTGGTCTGTGTACTTCAGATGTGTTTGAGGGTCCTGAGCACACACAAATTTAGGCTTTGCACACAAAGAAAGTCACCATCAGCTGCCCCAGGTTTGTATCAAGGTTCCGATGCATTTTGGATGCGCGCCCGCAGCATTGAACATGTCTTGCACATCTGATGGGTTGTCCGCTTGTGAAAACGAATGCACCGCTTCCAACCCTGAGCTGCCTGATAAAAAAGCGTCTTCCCTGCTGGGGGCTCGTTCATCATTCTGCAAAAAGCACAGTAAAGCAAAAATAAGTTGGCGAAGGATCCGTGAGCAACTTCACGCAGTGGTAGCTTTGCAGGGTCAGCATTACTAAGCTGCGCAGTTGCGCCCATCAAGCGCTGATCAACCAGTTTCTGCAGTACATCCTCTCGCAATTGCTGGTCGGAAGATTCAATGAGGGACTTTGAAGCAATCCTGAAGCGTCAATGATTGGAAGTTATCTTGAAAACATGCAAGTGTCACACATGAATCACATATACACGGAAATTCAAGTAAAGAAATTCAAGTAAAGATCTCTAGCCAAGAGACGATGTCGTTGTGCACTCCCCCGCAGACCAATATAAGTGCATGAAAAAACCCTTGATAGATGCCCACTTGAAAGCTGCGCGAGGAGCTGGTCCTCAGATGATTGCAGAGTATGAGTTGGGTGCCCCAGTGATGTAACGATCGGTCAGACTGTGGAACATGAACCTTTTTTTTTGGCAAGTCGAATTTAATGAATGTAAGTTCAAGATAAGAGTCCACCACCACATGTCAAGGTCCTTTTGTCCAGCCCTTGATGGTTCCGTTTGCACCGCGCAACTCTATCACTACCAACGCCCAAAAAGCGTATCCAAGCTTCTTTGCAAAGAGGATGTCCTGTCCATAGTTGAGAAGCCTATTCAATCCAAATGAATGTCAGTGAGAATATCATTCAAAGTCAATCCAAGATAGATTCTAAAGAACGAACCTGTCCTTGTAGATACCATTGCCGACGCCGCTGAGAGCATTCAACCTGAATGCTCCATAGCACTGCATCTTGCGCAGTCTTTGGCAAGCGCCAGAAGTAATCACACACTTGAACGAGGGCTGACTGTGGCATGCTGCAAGAACAAGGGCAAACCTTTGCATTCAGAATTGCCTTGATTCTTTTCCTTGAAACTCCTTGTTGAGCAAAGGTTGACAATTCTTCGGAGTTCAAGGTTGACATTGCATGCATAGATTGTAAAGTTGAAACAGACAGAGCTACATGTCCCATGCCAGTTTTTACCTCACTCTCAGAGCTTTCAGATTCATCACTGCTCTGCGAAGTACTGGATGAATAAGCATCGCTTCCATTTGATGAGTCTGATGAGGCAGACCTCAATTTTTTGATATGTTTTGATACGCAAGCCCCCACAAGAAACCAACTGATTTGCAGTTTAGGGGCTCTGAAGTCACATCATATCGTCGCAAAGGTTGCTTCGATAGCTTCTGCGAATCATCGGAGGCGTCGTCCGGGTCCCATCGGCCAAGGGGCGACATGAGTGTTGATCTCTGATTCATACAAAGTGCTTTTCCACGCTGAGGTTAAGTTTACAGTAAAGAATTCAACTGACAGTTGGCCTGTTTGGGTTTCAGTTCTTTCTTTGCGATGATCATTCTGGGGTATACTTTGAAGTTGCTTCAATTTCAACATAAATCAATCATGATATTTGAGCAGCCTTCGCAAAAATGACCGGGTAAGGTAAAGTTGGCTCATGAAAAGATTTCAATTCAGATTCACTTGAATCACAGTCGTGTGCCATGTTTTGTTTCATCTTTTTCCAGCAACATCATTTTGTCGGTGCAGGTTCAGCAACGACCTACGTACCAATTACTGTATGCAAAGCAGGTGGCATCAATATCAACTATCTAGTAGGAGCCATCTTTGGGGCAGAAGTAAGAATCAATGCACTGCAGATAATGGCCATAATAGCCCGTACCGACATCGCGTTTCCTGCGAGATCATGCATTTCCTTAGGTGTTTTGAATCCAATTCAAAGTCAATAGGCTTAAAAACAAACCATGGAAATTGAAATGTTTTGCATCAAAGACTCGACTTCATTGTTGCGACTGAGATTGAGCCGGTGTATGGGGCACCCCATAAGGAGAAGGGCCTCCCTCCCAATCAAGTAGCGTTGGTGAAAGGTAGACATGTAGCGGCCTTTCGGCCTAAGATTCGATTTATCCATGAAAGATTCAATCACTGTGTGACATCTAAACTCTAAATTCAGAATTGTCCTGAGTTTGGCGCGTAATCACCATCAGAGGTTTTACAACGTCCGTCACCGGCATCACATCCAGATTTTGAGATGTGTTGGCAACAAAACTGTAGGGGAATTTCTTCGACGCTGTCAACAAGTCCAATGCCTGACAAGATCAAACCGTGAACAAAAGAGAGACAAGTCTAAATGCACAAATTGATCAAATTGCCTCCATCTCGCGATAGGTGCTCACTACCGCAGAGGCTATTGGCCACTTCTTTGCAAAGGCGCCACGAGATGCCTTCACGCTGACCTTCACAGATTCAGATGTGAAAGCCAGAGATACTTTTAGTTGGAGACAACTGAAGAAACTCAACCAGCCTTGTTCTTTCTCGCCCATGTGCGATGTCGTTTGATCCATTTGGCATTTTTTTGAACTTTCCTTGACCCAGCAACTGACTGTTTCTGATTGGATTGATGCTGTTACTGAACATTTATCATGATTACAATGCAGCTGAGTCACTTCCTGGCATTTTTGTTGCGCTTCAGGATGCGAGCATCTCGATCACGGTCAACAGCTGAGTGGCGACTGTCAAGCAGTAGATGCCTCCTAAGATGACAAGAGTTAAATCCCTCCCAACAGTGAGCACTGAAAAACTTTGAAAAAAACATCCGATGTTTCAAGCATTTTCAAGCCTAGGGTCCACTCATAATTGCATTGTGGCAAATTGGAACTTATGTCATGAAGTTTGGTTTCAACGAGGTCGGCAAAAGGGTCATCACTTTCATTTTCAGCAAGCTTTTGGACCGTTTCATCCGAGAGAACATCTCGACGCACCATGATCACATAAATGCGCCGTCGGCTAATCGGAGCTCCAAATGTGTTCCTTTGTTGTGAATTCAGCAAAGCAGTCTATGTTGAATCAGTGAATCGGCCATGTCAAGAACACACATCACAAAGCATGATAAAACTGCCGCGTATTTTGTCAGTAGATTTGCGTTTGCTTCGAATGAAGTGCTGCCGTGAAACGGATCTGCTTTGACCAGGCACTTCGCGTACCTTAGATGCTCGATGGTGTGATCATTTTCTTTTGAGATTTGTTCAGATGCTTCATGACTTTTTGTTATACCAAGATACTCTGGCAAATTCCTCTCCAGCAAATTCATTACAGCACGGGCCACTCTTTGGAATCCAAGCACGTTCTCGAGTATGTTGATCTGGGAATTTGCAAGATGCTGAGTTGTGATGAACTGGTATTGTTGCCGAAATGTTGCATAAACAATTTTTTCTCATGTAATGTTGCCTTTTGCTGCTGAGACTCGGCTGGCCGACTCCGCTTTATGCGGGATATGGTGCTGAACAACTGTCGGCTGTTCTTATCTTCCAGGAGAGTGCTGCAAGTGTGCAAACTGGAAAAAGGTGTGCAAGGAAAGCCTGCTACGTGCAGGCAAACCTCCCAGGTGATAAGATGGATAGATACTTTTGACAAACTCAAAGCTTTGAATCATTTTACGTTTGAAACAACCGTAAAAAATGCAGAATTGGACCCTGCCTTGTGTCGAAGGTCACTGCGCTGTTTGTCCCCCATCTTGTTGAAAATGTCCACGGGTTCCCTGGGCTGACAAACTGTTTGATTTCACAGTCTTACATGCTTTCAAAAACATCCAAAACCAAATAAAGCTAAGAAGCGTTTCGCAAGGAAAGTTAGCCTTCAAGAAACGGAGAGCAGATTTCTTGATCTCACTGCTCGACCTTAAAATGAATCAAGTGAATGGAATGACAGGGGCTTGAGTTTTCGATCCAAAATGACAGTAGCACCACCCGAAATGATAGTAAGACCCTGACTTGTAGTGGACAATTTCCTCCAACCCACAAGCACGGAAGAGCATTTGAAGCGCCATCAGGGGCGTTTCGATGCCTGAACCTAAGTGCAGGTTTGAATCACTAATATCAGGGCTCTGAACAAAATTTGGATGACACCTTGATTGTTATAGACAAGGAACAATCCGATGTGTAGTTGAAGGGAATACTTGGATCCCATTCAAGAAACCATTCATCCAGCTTGGCCGCCTTCAAGAAGCTGTTCCCAATCTCCAAATAGTCTTTTTGAGTTTGGGTGAGAGACATGTCAGACAAGACTTCCAACTCATCCGACGATTCCGAAGACTCACTGGAAGAAGAGCATGATGATGATGGATCCCACCGCTTTGCCACCATTGCCACTTATGATTACTAGAAGGTGGAAAGAGATCATGATGATTTATAGATTTTATAGTTTTTGGTAAAGATGGCTGAGATATTTCTTGATGATGATCTGCTCCACTTGGAAAGGCTGTGAGCTGTGAAGACATAAAACATGAACTCTATGTTGACCTTTGAGCCAAGTCCTGGTACCCAACTGGATAATACCTGGTTGTAACTGAAGCAGCATTCCTATACATCCAGTATATCCAAATAGAAAAGACTCTTGCCCATCTTTTTGTCATCCCTACCACTGGGACCTTGTAAAGACATCCCGGATCAAAGGATCCAAAAATGAAAAAAGCACATTTCTACTGGTCAAATCATTCACCCCAAAAGGTATCTACTGGCTAGATATCTAAAAACGCGACTTGCGACTCAGGTGATGCTCATTGGTTTGGCTGGCTGTGGAAAAACGCAATCCTGCTTGGGATTGTTGAAATCATTACCTCCAGATGTCTTCACTTACTATGCACCTTGGGTTGAAACTCCAACTCCTTGCTACTGTTGATGGTTCGGAAATCCGGCTATCACCAGTTGATCTGGAGCAAATATCCCATTATTTACAGGTGGTTAGCCGGATCGCCGTTGGTGTGCCTGAGATATGGGGGTCAGATTCTCACTTTACCCTTTCTAAGAGATCACAGATGAGGTTTGGTGTTGTTTGGCATATCTTAGACTATGGCGAGGTTGCTGAAGGGGGCAACTTCATTTTCGTGGGAGGTTTCCTGAGTTGCCTTTAAAGGAACCACGAACAACCACTCAATGGTAAAGATCACTCCCCCTGGTCTGTTTTCAGGAGATCAAATGGTGATCCTCCAAGTGTGAGAAAATGAAATTTTGTATGCTGAATACCGTATGTGTTTCTTTTCTTTTTAAAGACTATTGCATTTTAGAGCAATGCCTAAAACGACGGGTATAAGAGTTGGTTTTTGACACCCCCCACCAACAAAAAAACGGATCCTAAACAAAAAATCCCGGTTGATTTTTTTTTTCAAGGCCATGAACATGAGCTACTACACCGACTCCACCTTGTTGCAAACGATGATGGAGAATCCCTTGGAAAAGAAGGCGCCGAGAGTCGGGGGGTATGGTCGCAAATCCAAGGCGAAAGTAGAAACGATTTTCCCATAGAATCGATCGGTGGTGGCAACTCAAATATCTTTAGTTTTTAACTCCAAGTATGGGGAAGATTCGAACCCAAGTTGACAAACACGCATCATTTGTTCCTAGTTGGTGGTTGTTAACAACTAGGATTTCAATCATCGGATTTTTTCGCTTGCCTCAGGCAGGCAAGTTATATGCACCTCCGGGAAAGTTGCAACTCATCTACTTTGTGGATGACTTGAATATGCCAGCCTTGGACAAGTACAACACCCAGCAACTCGGTTTCAATGAAAACTGCTGACATTTTTGTTACCGATGAAAAACATGATCCGCAAAAAACCCGGATGTTTGGATGGATGTTGATGTTTTTGCGTGTTTTTGTCAGAGCCAAAGCAACGAAAAGGGAAGTGAAAAAAAATATTTTTAATAAGGATTCTGTCTAATTAGGTGAGTTTGGGATGTTCTACATCGCAAGCTAAAGTAGGTCTTCGAAAATTGGGGAAAATTCTCATTTTGACTAATATTTTTCAAATGGGTTGAAACCACCAACCAGAGGTCGGTGTGTTTTGCCTTGCATGAACTTTCCCTTTTTGTGAAACGATCCGAATCCAGGTCTGCCATTGAGCTGATGAAGCAAAAACAGGACTATGGACATTGGTATGATCGCCAGAAGATTTTGATCAAGGACATTGGCAACACACAGTGACCCTCCCCCAGTCAAACTCGGTGGTTGGAGTTTCGGTAGCTTTTACTCCAGCATCAAAGGCTGGAAGCATGTGGCAATCTTGATCCTGAGTGGCATTTTCAAGAGCTGAGAGCATGGTTCACGTTGCCAAATATCCCAACCTTGAAAAACACAAACCAACGGAAGATGCATCTTGTCACGTGTCGGAAAAATCCATTGACACGAACCATTGACCCCGGGCCACAAACCACAGATTTTCGCCTAGCCTACAGGTACCTTTGTTGCATGAACCCCACTGCGGGCTCCTTCATCGTCAACCAGCGTTTGCAGCGCCATTTCTGGACATGTGCAGTGCCATTCCCTGAACAGTGCCTGGACTTTGACGTTTTCCAAGAGGCCTTCAGGAGAATTATGTGAGGTCGTTGTGAAAGAAAAACAGGATAGTTATGGATAGTTTGTGTTGCCAACTGACCTTAGATTGAAAGACACCATCCTCAAATCACTTTAAACACAATTTTCCTTTTTCCATAAAAAAAACAAACCTTTTCCCAACCCAAAAGGCCAAAAGGTTTCCAAAATCTCAATCAGCACATTTTTTTTTTCCAAGGTCTGCTTTGCTGACCATCTACTCCACCTTCATGAAGGGTCACTTTGAACGCTTGCAATTCAAGGCTGCGGTGTCTGAACAAGTCTCAGGTGCCGGCGAAAACGAGAAGAAACGGCAGCGGATCCCGATGTTTGGATCTTACAAAAATGGCCGTAGTAAAGCAGCACTCTAGCAAGGGCAGGTCGAATTTGAAGTTATGTACTGAGTTTTTCGCTATGACCTCAGGTTATAGGTGTTATAGACTTATGACTTTTTATTATAGGAAAAACACATTTGGCGCATACTACTGATGCCATTCTTCCACACTTTTGCACGTCAACGTCAAAATAGGTCGTAAATCCACACACTGGAGGATCCCCAGAGGGATTAGTACGTTTTGGAATGGTGTTACTAGGCCCCACTGTAAGTGGACTTTGACTGTTATGCCCTTCAAGAATGAATTTGATTGGTGGAGTTGGTTTTACCCACATTTTTCAATGACTTGCGAATTTGGCGTTGATCCTCCAAGTTTCATTTGGCCACAATTTCATTTTTCCCAAAAGGATTTGACCAACAATTTGCATTTTCTT
>Ga0126337_10000809_pt1 | contig 17349 bp, 13 predicted proteins | sample DipCmetagenome_FD_92527 | JGI IMG/M metagenome (GOLD analysis project Ga0126337, IMG submission 92527) | Coral microbial communities from La Bocana,Puerto Morelos, Mexico - Diploria C A metagenome | ecosystem: Host-associated > Invertebrates > Cnidaria > Coral | place: La Bocana,Puerto Morelos... | reverse complement strand
TGAAATTTAAGTGATAGCTGAGAATTGATAAGTGAATGAAGATGGTGAACTTTTGAATTGGTCAAAAATTTAACCGCCAACTGATAGCTGAGGAACCTCCCAAAATTTAGTCAATATTTGTCAATCCAGCACCCCCATTCGATTTAGAACCTTCTAAAACAGATTGACGAAATAATTCATCCTATCCATTGAGACCTAACCTACACATCCATGTATTCACTTTCTTGAACATTTTTTGATGGAATTAATATTTTTTTGGTATACTGTGTGTGCAGTTTGGTTCTCGTTTATAATTGATCGTCAAGAAAAGCACTATGAAAACATTGTTAACTGTGTGGTAAAAACATTTTGACTTTATTTTTGGGAATTGGCGATGTCTTTTTTATTTTGCGGGAACTATTTTTTTGGTATTGTAAAACACTAGTTTTTCTTACTGGGTTTTATTGAAATTGCAACATTTCATATTTTTTAATTAAACTGCATGCAGTTAACTACTGAAACATGAAGAGATGTTAAACACAGTAATACAAAGATTAGTGTCATTCTATGAATTACATCTTGCTCTTGTGTGGCTGATTGCTTTGGCAATGAGTCAGCAATAACATTTCATCATTATGGTCCTAAACGAAGAGACTTTTCGAATAACAGCAGCTAGATCCTACTTGTGTTTCGCCACTGGAGCAAATTTGGGCGGGAACTTTTCTTGCGGATCGTGCAAAAAAAACTGCAAAAATGGCAAAAAATTAGAACCCGCAAAGTTTAGGTACACACGGTATATTCATTTACCTTCCTGACAGTATTCCACGTTGCCGCACTCTCTTAAAGCTGCTTTGGATCCAGGACATTCCTTTCCACCATTCTCTGGTTTTGGATTTGTGCAGTCTCTTTTCCTTGTTTGTATGCCACTGTTATTCTTACTACATAGACTCCACATGCTCCAAGCGCTCCACCCACCATGAACTTGTAAATGAAGGGAAAAAAGTTTAAGTTATTGTTTTAAATTAAATCAAGGACGATACGTATTCATAACAAACAAAAACCAAACTGACAACAATAATTAAGAGTACCCTACGGCTATTAAGAATAGACCCCCTAAACTCTACTACAAGAAATTCTTCTGTTGTCGATACAAACTGAGAAATGCGAAAATAAAGGAATGCCAGTGCTAATTTAAATAAATTGTTAAGTTTCATGGAAGATAAATAGCGCTCCTTGTGATTCCTCAGTGCATTTTTAAGCATAATATACTTTTCATCAAGCCTCGCCACCTTGAAAGTAGCAATTAATTTTTGCTTTTAATAATTTTTTTTAATTTATTGAAACTTAATAGACAGGCCAACACAGACTCCCCTACTCAGTGTGATTTTACGGTAGCGGTACATAAGCCTTGAAAGTTTTGCTCTGACGAGTATAATAAGAGGTGTTTTGTAAATTGTTTTCAGCAGTGGCTAATATTTGATGAGATTTCTGCATCAGTATTTGTTTTACGTTTCATACCCCTCGATGGTATGTTGTCACAAAAGGCATAATTTTGCTTTTTGTCCATTTGCTCGGTTAATCTTTTTGGAAAACCACGTGTTGTGTTTTAGAAGTTACAGATGACCTCCTGTAAATTCTTTTCCGAGGAGTTTGTTCTAAGGAGTCTGCTAGCTTCTCCTTTAATGAAGCCTTTCTTAACACCTGGAGGGTAGCAAGAAGAATAGTGTGAGTGCATTAAAAGGTCTCAATCGGCTTGAAGTGAGTTTAGACGTCGAAGATAGCTTCGTTTTAGAATCTTTCACCTTTGTACACTGCCGTGTCTAAGAACATAATATTTCTAATCGTATTTCTGAAACTTTCATCTCTCATTATAAAAACTAGAAATTGTTTGAACTGTTTTCGAGATTTTCCGAGGTTAAGGAACTTTTAAAAACGACGTTTTGACCAGTTTTACTGGTCTTCTTCAGGTTGTTATTTCTTTTGACTGAGTGATTGAGTGGCTGAGTGATTAAGTGATTAAGTGACGGAGTGACTGAGTAAAAGACGAGAAGACTGTAGACGAGAAAGTTCAGTGAGCGATCCTGCTTCACGTGATCGGTGAAGAAGCGCTGCAAATTTACAATACTTTCAAATTCGTTACTGGTGAGGGTCTAAACAAGATTTCTGTCCTAAAGAAAAAGTTTGAGGACGATGTCAACCCGAGAAAGAACCCCGTGTTCGAAAAATTTCAAGAAGATGAGCCCATTGAGCAATTTCTCACCGAGCTGAAATCAAGTGCGACGTCCTGCGAATTTGGTGATCAGCATGACAGCATGAACGGAGACCGAATTTTGTTTGGTGTGAGAGATACCCGACTGAAAGAACGACACCTCCATGAATCGTTAGAAATAACACGGTAAAAGGCAGCAAGTATTTGCAGGGCGGGCGAAGCAAGTTTATCTCAAGTAAAGGAATTGGAAGATTCCGACAAGAGCCTTCCTGATTAGGTCGCAAACAAATTTGATTCAAGGCGTCCAAAACCGCTGCGTTTTAAATTACCGTTCAGCTGTTCGAAGTGTGTTACTAAACATTAACGAACTCTCATCCTGGGTTCGGAAGGCTTTATCTCGCCTGTAAAGGAAAGGATCACTTCGCCAGAATGTGTTCACAAATGAAAACTCGCGTACACGCAATCTTTCCAAGCAATTAAGGCGCTATTTGCGGAGTCGAATCCGAAGTTCAATCAGATTATGGAGATCAAGGGTTATTTATCGGAACAGTAACTAGTGCAGCGCGTGTTACAGACTTGGCTTGGTTTTAGAATTTACTTGTCGGCGGCACACCGATTAAATTTAAACTGAACACAGGAGCCGAACCGAATGTATTGCCACAATATTACGATACAATAAAGGAAATTCTTCTCAAGAAGTATACTCTGTTGTATAAGCACTTCAAGCTGTTCTATTTTTCTACAGTTAGCAAGTAACAATAAAATTCTCAATATTGTAGAAATTGAAGTTGCATAAATTGTCGATATTGCAGATAAGTCAACAAGCCGCATGAATAATTTGATATTGCCGATCGCAGCGGCCTAGAGAACTTACCACCGTGCAGAGGAACCGGCACTGCCAGGATAATGTAGCTTATAGATTACACTGTGACTCTTCTCGTATCGCCTAATTTTTAATGACGTATGGAGTGACGTCATCGCTTTATGCTGGCTTGCCGAATTCTTTTGGATAGTGATTTTGTCGCGCTTATGTCCGTTCGCTTTTTGCGCGCCTTTTTATCCCTCCGTGGAAGCGAAATGGACTCTGGGAGTTGCTGTTGGCGATGAGCTCCTTTCAGTGTCTTTGTCCTGAGCAGTGGTACAATCACTCCTCTCTCCTTATCTGTGGTGACAGCCAACCTCAACACCGGCCCGTATCCGTAACAGGGGACTGTCTGTCCGCTAGATGTGGCTTCCACGCGACCAATTCACCAACGCACTGATCCCTTTTTCTGACCTTCTAGGTGCACTGACGAAGAACCCGCTAACGTTCCAACCCCTCAGAACACTCCGAATCCTCCTGCTTTAGTTCCTAGCGAGCTCGCTACTCCACCGGATCCTGAGACTGACACTCCTCCTGTGCCCGAACCGTCTCCTCCTCCGGAAGGAACCGTGTCTGACAACGACATTGCCCCTAACTTGGAGTCTGCTTTCTCATCTGGTCCACGCCGTTCGAACCGTAAGGACTATGTTACTTTGCTGTCCCTACGAACTCCGTGGGTGACTCTCCACTAGTACTCGGCAGTGCTGTAGCACTTAATTTACGCATTGATCTCTAGCTCTTTGTAACTGCATGTTTACTACAAATCTGCAGTCTAGCTTTACCATATGTTTATTACTCATCTTCTTAGCCGAATGGAGGGAAGAAGTCACGCCATATTTCGCGTTGTTGTTTAGTTCCCGCCTGTAAACTTCATCAGAGTTTCACAGCATCGTATAGTTCCTACGCGTCACGTCTCAATCTACGTTCGCTTCGAAATTCTCTGAAATTACACGCGAACCTTTCTTCGCGAAGTTCGCGAACAAACTGACTGTCCAACTCCCCGAAAACGGTTGAGTTGAAAACACTTATTCAAAAAAAATCTCACGTGCGTGAAAAACGTACATTACTCGAATTCTATTGATTTTTCAAATTTTCGTGCTAGTAAGCGCCCGAGTAAGCGTTCTTTGAGCATTTTTGGTTGAGTGACACACGACACCGCCATTAGCTCGCATTAGGCTGGTTTACACTATTGCATAAGCATAAACATACCGACATACGCAGAAGCAGCGAAGTTATGATAATTTCCAAACAAAAGACGCTACTTAGCAGCCCTCTACAGCGTCCGCGTTTGTTGCTTATTCTTCTGCTTGTGCGCTAGTGAGAACCAGCCTATATAGCATAGCGCATTATGCACGTTGTCGTTTAGAGTAGCTTCATTGTTTCGTTTCGTGTGCACGCTGTTGTTTAATTAGTCTCATTGTCTAACGGTTCGCGCACAATTATCTTGCTACCTGTGTTACCGCCTTTGCCTGCTACGTTTGCTTTGTAGGTACTACTTGTCTTCAGTGAATAAACGTGTTCTCTCTTCCTTGGAGTTTCGGCCCAACTTACTGGCGAAGAGGGTTTTTTTTGCCAAAAATAACTCAAAAATGTAAAAGGTATTTTTAAAAAAATGTACAAGCTACGGTGATACCAAAAATAAAACGGGAGTTTATGGGATAAGCCATGGTTTAAAATAATATAATATAATATACTAATAATTCAAGCCAGAATGCTTATGAGATATAAAGCCTCGTGAATCTCTGCAATTTGATGAACAAAACTGGAAATAATGCAGAATTACGTCAGAACAGAATATATCTGGCCCACATAAAATTTGCGGTTGCCATGGCAACATAAAAAATATTGACACCTACTTGAGATACCAAAATATCCCCAGAGGATGAATAAACATCTACTGAAAGTTTCAGCTCCCTAAAGTACGTCTGAGGGTTGCCTCGTTACTCTCGCATAATGAGTTGATTTGACAAAATTTATTGATCGGACGGTAAAAATTTCTCCACCACTTGAACTTAAAAGTATAAAAATATAATTAACTTACTTGGGCCAAGGAGCACGTTTCTGGTTGCCAAAACTTTTTTTTCGAGTAACGGAAAATCCACTACCAAAAAAACTTCGCTGGAGGCGTAACGAGATAATTCATATCGATCGACATTCGCAATCCCGATGACAACAATTTCAATTCCTCTGTTTTTTATTGCTTGGGAAACCATTTCAGGGCTTGGTTCGATGAAAGATAATCGAGTCTGCCGCCCATCTGTAATAAGTAGTAGTGCCTTGAAAAAATATAAATTGATACGTAAATACAGGGACAAGGGAGGGGTCGAGAGAGAGAGAAATTAGAGGATGGGAGACAAACTGAGAGAGACAGAGTTACAAAAAGTACCTGCTTGGCATTTGGTCTCTTTCCAAATTCTTCCCTGAAAACCCTACGATTCGCCAGACGAAGTCCTCGGTTTATGAATGTACGCTGGCCACTACCTGGCCTTGGGAGCGATGCAATCTGGTTAGTTATCGCCATTTCGTAGCCAGTTGTTTTGTTGAATTTGTTAAAGTCAAATATTAATTCAGCGTCGTCTCCAAATGTTACAACAGCAATGTGGGTCCCTTCTGGACCAACATGAATTACTTTTACGACATCAACAACAAAGAACAACATAGTGGACCAGTCATCTCTCATGCTGCCAGAGGAATCCAGGACGAAACACAAATCAAGGGGCAAGTTGCTGTCGCCTGTGGAAAGAAAACACACCACCCCCGATAAAAAACATCTTTGAAAGGTTTTAAAATTTGTGTGAAGTCACTTGCTATCTCTTTAATAGGCCGTTTGCGAGTTATCTTGTCTCTCCGTTTCAAAACAAGTCCTCGTTCAAAGAATAAAAAATTAAAACCTTTAGGTAGAGCACATGTTGATGTCAGAATAGTTTCGCCTGAAGACTAGTTTAGACACGGAGGAAATGGCAACTCGGAAATGGTCTAATTATTACCCATGGCCAGCCCGCTCTCTTAGATCTCTTGCTACAAAAAATTATAGAAACACCATCAAATATCTCTTTTCCTTCTTTCCCTTCGCTAGGCTCCTCTTCTCCTCCATTCCCTCGCCCTTGTCCTCTACCAGATCCTTCTTCTCCTTTTTCTTCTCCAGAGGATCTGGTTGGCTCATTTGGTAGACCACTGCATTGGTATCGCAGAGGTCATGGTTTCCAATCCCGTTAAAGCATGATTAGCTTCAATTTAACAACTGCTTCAGTTGTGTGTATAACTGCGACGATCAAACAAGTCGTCATAGTTCAAATATATGATCTTTCATTTAATTATTCACTTGCACTCTTGTTGTTGTGTTATATGCGTAATAAGACTATTTTTAATTTTAGTCTTAAAATTTTGTAAAAGTGGACATCAGCCATATCCTGCATTTTCAAATAACGTATATATAATTATTTATATCAATTTTGTGTTTACATCTTTCACCACGTTTAGATGCTTATTTGAAACATATTAGCTTCGTATAGGTTGTGATGTGACAACTGACAAGAGGACGTCAGCGGCTACTGTCTTCTTACCTGCGTTCGAAGAAAACGCACATGGAAAGGATGGAAGCTTAAGGACTACAACACAAACTAGAACAGTGACGAATTGTATCAGCAGACAAGAGGGAGCCATCGTACTCTTAACCGAAGAAGACTGCTCCTTTGAGTAAGAATAGTAAAGTTTTCATGTCTTTCTGGTCTTTGTATTAAATGTGCTAGCCATGTGGACTATTCCAGGTTGTCTGTTTCTGTTTTAAAGATGTTGTTAGAGATTATATCTTTTCAATTGCAAATTAGGAGCACACGGATGATTGGTTTCGGAAAATTAATTTGTTGGAAAAATGGCAAATTAAAAAAAACCTGTCATTTTTATGAAGTCACCTGACAGTAATTTAAAAACGTTTCATGTTGTTTTCTTCAGTCAAATGCTACGATCACAATAAAAAAAGCTAGTTACTTCACACTACAATACTAATATTTCAAAGCTGTTATTTTCCGCTCGTTTTACTTTTCAGTATGATCTGTTTAGTAGGAGAATTATTAATCCTGCTATTAACTGCTGCTCTCAGCTTGGTAGTTTACACAAAGAGGTCACAGATCACTTAGATAAAGATTATGGACCGTTTCTACTAACGGCACTGGCGCATCCTTTGAACCACAAAACTATTTCAAAGGCCGCAATTTGAAAACGCAGCTTTGTATATCCGGTGAGGCCAACCGTCCACGCTGATCCGTCACGAAAACGGAGCTTTCCGAAAACGTTCTTCGACGGAGGAATTTGAAAACGCCGGCTTGTGAAGACGGAAAACGTTTTGAAAACACAGTACAATGGGTGAGGTATCCCTCTTTCCTGTAGATGATAATAAGGACTACAAGGAGTTCATGTTCTATTATAAGCTCTTTTAGGTGAAGCATGTTATCATTAAGTTATCGTAAGCTGCATGCAAAAGTTTGCTGTCAATTTTTCATTGAGTTAACTTGGTTCACGGATGTCGCACCTTTTGTGGCGGCTCTCTAGTTGTTCTGCTTTTTTAATAGATCGCGAATATGAGAGACACCTTTTCGTTGATGATCTGAGACAAGGAAAGGGATCGTGGCTGGTGAGAGTAGAATTTAGTTTGAAAGAGAAAGAGGTTCATACAGAGGTTCAATAGAGCCGGAAGACTCAGCACCATCGTATGCGTCTGAAAGGGATTCTGCTTGTACCCACGGTGGCCTGAGTAAGAGTTAGTCGAGGAGTTAGCCTAGGACTGGGGAAGACTGCCAAGTGACCGGTATGTACAGCGGGCGCTACAATCGATTTCTAAAAAGTGAAAAATATTGCAAAGGCGGACCTAATTCCTAAGAACTTTTTATATTTGTCGGATGTTTTGATCGTGAATTCTGTTGGGTAATTAGCAGTTTTAGAAAACAGCGTTTAATTTTCTCAGACAATGGAGAAGACCTCAATTCAAGATTTGTTCAACCAGATGACCCGATGACGGCTGTTTGTTTGGGATTTGGTCACGTACGGATTCAGATTTTCAGATTTTTTTCAGAACGCGTGTTGAGACTCGAAGCACACTCTAAAGCCGACTTTATACATTACAAGAATGGCGATCTCAGCAACTTGTAGGGTTTCAAGCTCTTTCGTATTCTCTCAGTTTGTTATCTTCTTGAACTGTTTGTGTCTGGGCTCAGGTGAGTAGAAATCTCCATCCGTAGTCATGTACAGCTAAGCACGATTATTGATTCTGGGTTTCCGTATGTCATGTAAGCTTATTGTATGACATAGTGAATCAATAGAAACTTTATCCCGGGCTACAAAAGGTCAACTAGTGGTCAGGGAAAAGATTACTCTTTCTTCACGGTCAGGAAATTGGGAAGTATTGTCATTCATTATCTATTGTCGGGAGTCATGGAAAATTGGCATTCACTCCATCAATCATTGGTCTTCAATATATTTACCACTGTTTGTTTCCATACGTACGTCACTTATCTAGTAGCCGGATGATCCTAATAAGCGCATTAGAGGTTTTCAGAGGAGATCACTTCAAGCTCTACTTTACATTAATCACAATAATCATCAGATGCCATCTTTAAAGTGTACATGTATACGGCATAAAAAAATAATCGCTCCAAAAGGAAAAAGGGAGACGGGAAAAAGTTATTCTTCTGTATTTTGAAAAGCCGTTTAAATACCCAGCAATTATTGTTCATATCATATACACTTTAAAATATACATGTGGCAATACTGCAGAACTATACTAAATAGATTAAACATTTCATCACAACAGCTCTCGCTTATCATTCATTATTCTCACATTGCATATTTTGGCAAGATATTCCAAGGTACACAGCCTTTAATTTTCACCAAGAATCTTTCAGCAAAAGCAAATTTTGTTCTTTGAAAGTTTGTAGAGTATTGTGCAAGCATACGTGTACAGTCCCACCCCTCATAAGTGGCCATTCATTAAAATGTCATTGCTATAAGGTGGCCACGCAGTAATCAAAGCTCCAATGAGGGCTTTCCTATTGTTTGTGCCACGATTAAGCAGCCAGCATCTGTTAAGCGTTTTCAGAGTTCAATGGCTCAAAGGCACTTTGATATAGCTTAGCGCATCTACTTGTTATGATGTGGTTTGTGAGCTGTGTGCATGCAAAGTGTAGGTGGCTTCTTGTTAGGGTAAATGTCTAATTTCACCATCTCTTATGCAAAAATCATGCAAATAGGCCAGTAAAATGACGGATCCAGATCATGAACATAACTTTTCTTTGAGAACTGTTGCCTCTCGTATCTGTCTGTGTATGTCTGTGTATATTTTCACAACAAATGGAGGTTATATTCAGACACTTGGGTACATACATGTACAAGTACATTTATTGTTGATCAAAAAAGTCAGTACCCTTTGTTCTGGGCGCGTGCTATATGCCGAGGAACACACAAGTTGCTTGTTGTAATAAGAGTTCCAAATTATGCTTCAAAAATTTGTTTTCAACACTCAATTTTTTTATGATGTCATTTGTTTGTTTCACTAGGCTTTTCCTTCATTGACATTGATCCAAATAAGTTACATGTCGAATGGATTATCATAGAGCTTAATGGCACCACCAACTACTCGATCAGCTGTCGCACTACAGATGTAAATGATATTACTACTTTGTTATATAATGATCAGGAGGTAACTGTTGGAGGTCGAGTCACGCTTGATAAGCAAGTCTTTACTATTCATGGAATCTTGTTAACTGATACTGGATCTTACACATGCAAGGCCAGGAATGGTGTGGGAACTGTTATAAAACGAGTTGTTTTAATATACGTCAAAACAGGTAAGCCTATTCATATATGAATACAACACCAGCCTGTATGAGGATGGGTGTGGGTGGGGCAGTGGCCTTAGGGTGAGTGTGCTCATCTCTCATATTGTGTGTTTGAACAAACACTGTACTCTCACTGTGCCTCTCCCACACAGGTGTACAAATGACTACCGGCGAACATAATTCTGTAACCCTGCAATGGGCTAATATCCCATCCAGGGGGGAGTAAAAATACATTGTACTCTTAATCGCTTCATACTACAGAAACCTGGATAAGGTCTGGCATAATGGGCCAGTTGGCTTTTGTGAAGACTCAACCTACCTACCAATCTACATACAAACTTATTGGTGGGTAATGAAGGGTCATTCCACATTGTGTGTCCTTGGATATAAGTTTTTAGGAAGTCTTCAAATTAGCCTGAGTTTTGAGTCTCAACTTTACTTTTCAAATGATGTTGGGCAATGACAACTTGGCATTGCGGAGACTACAAATGAACTTTTTGTTTGCATGTAGGAAAAAAAAGTATTAGCTGAAACTTTTGGTAAGACAAATAGATAGACTCTATTACTGGTCCTTTTTTTCTAAAACAGCTGATTCAAACTGACTTCATCATTTGAACTATGCAATACATGTATTTGTTTCCCACTGGCAAAATGCAGTCTCCGCAACATTTTTCAACCTTAAATTTTCCATGAGTGACCACATGAAGCTTTCTTGATGCACGTTTGATAAGTTCTAATTTACCCTCAAGGGTAAATTATTGTACTGCAACAGTTTGCCGTGAATTTTATTGTCATAAGCTTCACATAATTATTTTGTTTTCTGTTGTGGAGGACAAGAATTCTGTTCTGGAGACTATACAAAAAGAAAAGAAATCTAAAATTCTCTGTAATTTCACTCACAGTGATAAGATTTTTCAGCAAGTTTCTAAAATTATTATTTTTCATCATGAAAATGAGACATCTTTAGAATCCACTGGTTTAGACCTCAACCTCTTTGCATTCTTTACCATTCCCTGCTTGGTTGTACTTGGTCAACATTAAGGAAACTGCTCTATTTAAATGATTTGGCAATTATATTAACTAGATAAAATGCCGTTGCAGATAAAGCAGACGGATATTTTTGATTTTTTCAAGATTTCGGGAACTTCTCACTTAAATTTGGTGGAACAATAATAATGGAATTTCTGTGTTTAGTAGTTTCTGCAACAGCCACATACTCTAGCTTACTGTTGCGTCCCACTCATCTGATACAGAGTGAGTTAAACTAGTTGTTGCGAATAGCTGTAATTGACATCTACCACACAACAGCAGTCTCAATGTGCTTTGTAGTCTACATTTTTATATAATAATGTAATAATAAGGAAAGTCTCTGAAAGTCGCTTGTAGTCGCTGCAACAGGAGAGTACTGTGGAATGACCCTGTAATATATTACTGTCCAGAGTGGCCACTGTCAAGGGTGTTATAATTATGTTCTGGGCAAAGAAGCAATTTGACTGGCTGTAAGGATGATTTTGCTTACCTGGTCTGGCCATGTGGAGGAAATTACTTTTATGATTGAAGTGAAATTCAGCTCAATACATGTAAGTTTTGTCCACCTTTGAAAACCCTTTGCCCTCTTGCTGAAAACATTCAAATGTTGGAAAACCCTACGCTCTGCTGCACTGTAGTACATGGACATGTATATTATAGGCCTGCAGAAATTATCAGTGCACCAAGGTTAGGAAAAATTCAATTTTTATCAACCCCTCCATAGACCTTCCCTGCATTCTAGTGTCCAGTACTGCTGAGTGATGCCTGGTACTTTGTTCACATAACTGTACGTGAAGTACTATATTGAACAACTGCAACCTCGTTCCCAGGGTACTATCTCTTCCTCCCTTGAGAAAGTACCCTGGTCACGTTTCTATGTATACAAATCAAATCCGCACCGGGGGTGGGTCTTTGACTTAATTGTGTCAAAACTGTCTATGGTGGAGAAAGCTGCTTTAATTTGCCCTCGCAGACGCTATTTTAATAGTTAAGCAAGTTATTTCTCAGACACCCTGCCTGACCGGTGCTTCGTTTCTATCAGAACTTCTACGAGTAATATGAGATGTTGATTGAGAAGCTTTGAGAGGGAAGTTTACTTATTTTCACTACATTTTTAAATAACCGTCGACAGCCTGTTTCGGATTAGTTTAATCAGTTTTTCACAGCACAAGAATTAAATAATCGTCAAATTTTCTATGGGATTCATTGAATTTAATGAGAAGCTAGTCTCTCGACTGGCCCTATCCCCCACCTGGGGGCAAGGAACTAAGAAGTCTCTCGACTGGACTTACCGCTAAACAGTTTTGAAACGAAAGCCATTGGATTTTGCAAACGTGCGGCCGATGTCATTGTTGTCAAGTTCTTCAATAAATTTTTCACTGAAGAGAATTGAATTACCGTCAAACTTTCAAATGGATGAATTCAATCAAATTCATAGTTAGTCTCTTGGCCAAACACTGGACGTAGGCAAACTCTAGACGAATGCATCAATGCCGTTGTTAATGTTGTGATTTTGCCGATCGAAAAATATAAATCAGCACGAAGATGTTGTTGATATCAAGTTCTTCGAAAGTTTTTCTCGCCGCACAGAATGGGCTGACCGTCAAACTGTCGCTGAGTAATTCAATCAAAGTCAAAACTACCTTTGTAGGCGAATATACGTCGTACAAAACTCTTACGGAACGAATGTATGTCTAATGTGTCAATGCCTGTGATTTTTGCCGATCCACAACGGGAGGGTTACAAATTGCACTCCCCTACTGGGCTCCGTAGACAAGAGTGCTGAGACAAACTTTAACTTTCCAGCCCCTCCCTTCAATCACATCTCTGGAATCTGCAAAAACCCAGCAGACACGTGACCAGCCACAACCAGGGTACTTTCTCAAGGTAGGAAGAGAGAGGACCCTGGGAACAAGGTTGGAACAACTGCAGCTGTAAATGCCGCAAAATGATTAACAAACTTAACTTGCTCTCAGTCAGTGGTCCAGTTTAGGCATCTCCATCTCCACTTTTTCTTTAGAGGTCAAACCGTCGCGTGCGAAAGTGTCGCCAACAAAAAAAGTTGTGGTCGCTGGTGTGCGTCTCGATTTCACTTGTGCAGTTGACATGTCAAGGAGTCTTCCAAAGTACCTGTCATTCAAATGGTTTAAGAAAGTAAATGGGACTTTCCTGGAAATTCCTGCTGAGCAAACACATCAAAGGAGTAATGAAACCTATAGCACTTCAGTACTGGTGATTAAAAATGCACAAACTTCACCACCCAGTGGCTTCTCATACAAGTGTCAGATGTCTTATAGGGACAAGATAACAAATGGCTATTCACATTTGGTAGTATTTAGTGGTTAGTTTTGTCTCCATGATTATTCAATTTAGAGAATACATTGAATTAAGTATCCTGGCCACCCCATATGCCACCCTGAGAAAGACTGCTTTCCAGTAATATTGGTTCATTTTTATCTTAGCCTTAATTACATTTGGCCACATTAATAATTATTATTAGTAATAAAAACCTCTACTTTGTTCAACTTGGAAAATTTTAGTCAGAATTCAGAGGTCTTTGTACAAGGTTGAAGTTTGTTCACTAAGCTGTTCCGGTTTTTGCACTTGTTATGCCAAGAGGCGAAATTGAGTTAAATTGGAAATATTTTATTCTAAATACATCCTATTCCAAAATGGCTGCCACTTTAGAATCCTTTCATTTGCTTGCTAATTAGCCCTTGTTGCCTCGTTCAAAGAAAAATGTTCTTTTGAATTTTAAGTTCAAGAACGAGGCAACAAGGGGTAATTTGAAGGAAAACAAAAGAACACTATAATGGCAGCAAGGTGTATTTGGCAATCTTGTAGATTCTACTTTTTTCTATTTATGAGAGGATATCCAACAACAAGACCTACACAACATCACTTGCAGTGTTCGATAATCTTCATTTAATGTTATTTCTTTACTTTTCATTTTTTGTTGCTCCATAGGTTTTAGTCAACCATCAATCACATCTTTAGGCTCATCTGTTGTTGTTAATGAGCCAAATAAGTTTAAAGAGAGATGCGAAGCCAGTGGTTTCCCTGTTCCCAAAATTACATGGCTACAAAATGGAAAGCAGATGCCACTGTGTTTGAAAGATATTAGTAAGAGCTGTAGTGGACACAATTATCAAGTGATAGAAATGAGCACAGAAGAGCATGCATCCTCTCGAAGCACTCTTATTATAGTGCGCACAAGGTATCCAAGGGACCAAGGAAAATACACTTGCTTGGCAACAAGCAGCAACGGGAGTGCACAAATGACCATGGATGTTTCTGTTTACAGTAAGTACGACGTACAGATACATTTGTATTCATTGTATATACATGTAGTATGGTGCACATACATGTAATATCCTTTACCCATACTGTACACGTACATGTATGTACCTCCCAACTATCACGGATTATACAATAAACCAAGTTGTTCTCGCATTTTCATTAGTTTTTTCTATTAGAGGACAGACGCACGATTGATGTCATCACCGCAAAGTTTTTCCTTCTGCATTTTATAATGGCGGAAAGTTTTGAGAAATAAGATAATATTTTACGTGATTGGCTGAAGATAAAGAACAAAAACATCTTGTCGAGGCATTGAACAGGTACGAGAAGCAGGAAAAAGTAAGAAAAAGCCGTTTCTTTTTAGAGAACGACTCATAAAAAAAATACTCAAGCAGTCTCAGTCGGCAGTTGAGCGAGACTAAACCAAACACAAAATCTATCTTGCTATGCCTCGAATTTAACAAATCCAATAAACAAAGTGTTTGTTACATTAATTTATTTACAAAATTCAACTTTTCTCAATCTTAAAATAGTTGCTGACACAGATTGATGTCAGGAGTGAAACATAAAATCATCACTTCTTAAATTCAGTTAAAATAAACACCTAACCTTACTTTCCGACGCGGATGTTCCAGTCTATTTCAGGGCACAACAGAGAGAAAAGTATAGCTCACCACAGCTCGTGGCCAACTGTATTGCAGCCATAAGGTGTCTCGGATACCATGTCAAACTAATATTATTTGAATCACTAACCACAGAAGACACAAATTTCCACGTCGGAAAACCTCCATTCATTCAAAACTCGAAATCAAATGGCGTCCAGTGGTGACCGCAAGCACATGTTTTCCAAGCATAATTATTATTTGAACTCCAGCAATGTTCAAGGAAACATTCATTCTGACAAGCTTTTCACCCCACAAGGCTGCTCTGATGACAAAAACTGAGTTGACTTTTCCAGCATTTTCTTTAACATTTTCATTCCACGAGAAGCCATTTGAGTCAAGTTTGACAGTGGCGTAATTTTTCTTGACCAATCACAATTCCTTGTTATGTATAGCAACCAATGAAATTGCTTCATTTTGTATAGACAAAAGATTATGTCAAATGGCTTTTTATCGTGTTTGCCAAAGTGGGCAAAGGCCGGCTTTTGAGTACATGTATCTGAGAAAGATTTTGAAATAAAAAGCTGAAGTTGTATGTTTTTTATTGTATAAAACAAATAGATTCCATGTTGCCGTGTGTTTGTTCAGTAACAGATCACAGAGGATGTCAAAATGTGGCAAGAACATCAGTGACACACTTGGCTATCGCCTCGTGTGCCACTTTTTTGTTCTTACCACATTTTGACGTCATCTGTGATCTATTACTGAACAGATGCATGGTAACATGGAATCTATTTGTTAAATACGACAGAAAAGACTATCATACATTGTTCACGTACACTACAATTGTCAGTCAAAAACTTTGATCATATGGTGGCTCAGACTTGTCTACCAATTTCGAATTTATACAAGAGGTTTAACAGAGGTGTTATTATTATAGCATGCATGACAGAGCAACAGACCGTGACCAGTGTAGTTGGGCAAACAAAAAGAATGCTCTGCTTTCCTTTTTGATCTCCAGTACTTGAAGAACTCCAAATGATATTTTTTACATGCACAGTTTTTTATTATTGAAAAATGATCAAGTGCTACTTTCTACAATTTTTTTTTTTTCCAAAAGCTGTTCATTTCCATAATTGGAATAAACATTAATTTTCACCAGAGTGAGACAGTAGATTTAAAAAATGAACTTTGATCAGTGGCCTCAACACTCTTTCTTATTTCATATTTCAAGTTCAATGACTCATTAAGGACGTTCGTGCTAATTGTTTCTGCGCATCCTTACTGCTTACGAAATTCACACGCCACGTCATGCATCGAGCGCACGCGCTAAGTAGTAAAGTGAACAATAATAGGGCAAATGGCCATCGCTTTGGCTTTGAGTAGATTTAACGATCTTGGACGTTCGGTGACCCCTGTTTTTCTTTCGATGGGTCGTTTTCTCTGCTGATTTTCTACGTTTTGCGAAAAAATGAAAAAAATCTATCGAGTAGAATTTTGAATATTTTGCAAAACGCTCAATCGAATTCCGTTCATTTGACCTTTCCGTTTAGCTGTGTGTCAGTTTCAAATGCCTCTTTAAGGGTTAAGGTTTCTGAAAATGATGGCAATATTTGAAATTATTAACGCCAGATATTCACTTATACGACATATTATTAGGATAGTTTGCCTCTGTTGACTTATCTTTGATATTTTAACCTAAAGATCCAGGAGACCATGCTGAATTAAGTGCACCGATTTATCAAAATCAGACTAGTTTTCCACACGCCATATCTCTGAAACGAAGCTGGTGACCCCCAATTTTTATTTCATTTCTGAAACAAGTAAGTCATTATCTGTCCGCAGTAGAAGTTTAAAAAAAATCTATCTAGTAGAAAATTTTCGCGCGAATGTCCTTAAGTCACTTAGATGTCACTTACATGAACATACATGTACATATCTAGTTACTATGGCATGGCCGGTACATTGGCACTTTCAGTAAGGACAAATAAGCTGCAAAACTATTCATGTGATAATTGTTATTACAATATTAATAAATATTGATCTATTTTTATTTGTCCAACAGCTTCGCCTATTTTGGACAAGGTAAAATCCTTTTGGATAACAAATGAAATTTCTTGCCAAGTGAACAGATCGAATCCATTGCCAAAAATCTTGTGGGAACATCAGAATGGCTTGTGTCTTATTAACAACCCAGAATGCTTGCCAGACGGCAGCAGTTGGCAAAACATGTCTAGTAGAGCAGACATCGTTATCTCTCCTGGTATTGAGGTGGCAACAATGAAGAGCACTCTTAAAATACCCAAAGATTACCAATCAGCATTTTTCAGATGTGAAGCAAGGAATGAAAGAGGAGCTGATTTTCATGTGATGAGTTTCTTTTCAAGTGGTGGGTTGACCCTGTATTATTATTAATTACAGAGACAGAGACAGGGGGGGGGGGGGACTCCCTTGAAAGTTTTGGTGGGGGGGGCTGCCCGGGTACCCCTAACCAGACCCAAAAACCACCTTTTCCCTTACCCTGTTTCCCACCGGCCC
>Ga0126337_10000806_pt1 | contig 17363 bp, 5 predicted proteins | sample DipCmetagenome_FD_92527 | JGI IMG/M metagenome (GOLD analysis project Ga0126337, IMG submission 92527) | Coral microbial communities from La Bocana,Puerto Morelos, Mexico - Diploria C A metagenome | ecosystem: Host-associated > Invertebrates > Cnidaria > Coral | place: La Bocana,Puerto Morelos... | reverse complement strand
TGCTGCGTCGGTGGGGGTAACAAGGTAATTTGGTTATATCAACTAAGTTGAAAATGTAAATTGGCCACCGTAACGTGTTGTAAAGCTGACGTTTCGAGCGTTAGCCCTTCGTCAGAGCGAATGACGAAGGGCTAACGCTCGAAACATCAGCTTTACAACACGTTACGGTGGCCAATTTACATTTTCAACTTAGTTGATATAACCAAATTAAATGGTAAGTAGTTTGTGCATGGAGGCTAATAGAGTATGCCATTTTTTGAATTAAGCTTTATTGGATGTAGAAATTGTGAATGAATTTGTTTCTCATGCATCAATTGTGTTTTCATCCCAATTTCAACACTCACATGTCTTGGTCATTATGTTAACAACAAAATTAAATAAATATTGTTGGCATTCTTCACTTCAGGATAAACTTGATCTAAATTATACAGCCGAGATAAATGATGCAACCAAAACATGGAAAGGAACTGCCTTTATACCATTGGATTACTTCCCTCCTGAAGTGACAAAGATAAATGCATATGCTATCCATGGATTTGGAGATGGGAGACAGTATGAAGCACTGTACCCAGCTTCCAAGGACTTTCACACGCCTGACTTGTAAGTAAGCTGTTAACTTAGAATACACAATGTTATCTCACATTGATTCTGTCACAAGGACAAGGAAGATAGAACTCGCAACTTACTGTAGGATTACTTAGTTGGGTTAAAGTGCCCTGCAAATGATGTCATGATTTACTTGGAATGAGATTTTACTCCATCTTGATCAGTGGGTGATAGTCAATCACAGAGTTCCCCATATGTAAGAGTTTTTCAGTACTCATATAACATTCTCCTGGATGTGGATGGACTAACCGTAGAGTACTCTGAAAGTTTTGCACAGATAATGAAGATGTATCAAACCCAAAAACAATTAGTCAATAGACCACAAGATTTTATGGTTTATAGGCTGATAAACCACATGGGATGTTGGAAGAACAGGAGAAGAATTCGTAAATCACAAGCCACAGGCGAGTGATTTATGAATAATTTTTTGAGTGTTCTCCCAACATCCCAAGTGGTTTATTGTGTCTCTGATCCATAAAAACCTGTGATCTATTGCTTTTATATAATAATTCAGAAGACACGCAAAATTTCTGTGTGTTTACCAGCACAGTAAACCATAGCTGATTGACCAATCAGAGCGTGCATATTCATTTGATTATTATATAAAACAGGGTATCCCCAAAAAGTGTTGAATCTGCAATCTTGAACAGTGAAAAATTAAGACCACCTCCTGTACCATTTCAATGATGGAAAAAATGGTGTGTTTAATACTTTGGGTTTCACACCAGTTCATCATTGATTCAATGGGGGGGTGGGGGTGGTTTTATTTCTTACTTTATTTTGACCAAGATTGTAGTTGTCTTGCTTTAGATTCTATCACACTGAGGTCCAGACCACTGCATTGTCTAACATAATTATTGTAGTGGTAAAACTAAATGCTACAATCTTGTAATCTTGTTTACTATAATCAATCATCTCTCTTTCAGCCACCGTCTTCAGTTTTTCAAGGACTTTGATTTCAAGGCATTGTTTCCAGAATCCTGGATACAACCAGAATCAGTCCATTGGACTCGTGTATGATAAAGATGTCAAGGAAAAATAACGAACAGTTACAATTTAACAAGTACTTAACAGACACTGGTTGTGAACTAAGACACATCCATGGATTTTTTTTTCTATTCCAAGCCAAATGGCTATTATATGTAATCGAGAAATAGAGAACATGTACTGTTTCTATCAAGTTATAGCCGACACTTTCCAATTTATAGCAATTTAAATCAAAGGAAACCCATGAATTCATTTTCTTGTGGTTATCCTGGTAAGCGGTATTGCTTGTGGGCATATACGACGACAACGGAGTCGCCCAATTCAAGATGGCGGCCAGTGCAGCTAATAGGGAAACGGAGAAATACAGCCTTGGTTTATAGCGTCCTTCTTTGATACTGGATATCAATGTTATATTCAATTGACACCTGTCAAAATGGAGTTTCCACTGACCAGTATCACATGATCATATCAGTGGCTCAAGTTTAGAGCTCTTTTAGTTCACATGTTTTTTTATAGTTGACCGCTGGCCAAGTGCTGCTTTTTGATTGGATGGCAGGCTCATGTCTGGTTAGCTCTGTGCAAGCAGGGCCAGGCTGTTCGGAAGCTGGATGATGCTAGCCCAAGATTAAAAATCAACCGAATAATAGTTTTTTCTTGCATACTAATGTTTTTCACTGCTTTTGCTTTGTGTATTTTGAGATTATTCAAAACTCAAAACAGAAGGCCAAACAATATACAGAAATCCTCATCATCTATCTATCTTACCAGTAATTGGGCTTTGAACAACAAGGCCCAGTAGCTCCGCTTTTAGGCTTGGCTAAATCTGTATAATTTTATTATGTCACTTACACCGTCCAAAAGAAAGAGAAAAGTGATGCATAGTTTTGTGTACAAGTACAAAATGCTAAGGCATGCATGTGTTTTGTGTTGAGGCACATTACTTCAATGTGGCATAGATGCCAGTCCAGAAAATACCTCTGATACTTCCAACTTAAAATCAAGGTTCTAAAAAAAGTTCCTGCTTGAGCCATGCCATTCAAGCTACATGTATTCAAGTGCTTAGAGATATGGGCTTGTTGAAGAAACCTGACAGACGACTGTTGGCCAATAGGCTACGGAAAATTTACCGATTACAGACAGGCTCCAAATTGGCTACTGACACATTACTAACAATTTTTTGAGCGAGAATGTTTGCTCTAGAGTAGACAGACATGGAGTAATAAACCCAATCAGTTTCAAAATAATATCCAAACTCAAGACGTATAATACATCTCGTCACTAACCTACTGATTGATGGAACTGTTCACAAATACCAAGATTGGTATCTCACTATGCCACTTTCGCAGGAGCGCACATGAAGGTGTTTACTTCAAAATAAAAAAAAATTGGTATCATGGTTTGCACTCTGCAAAATAATTTCTGAGGAACTGGAAATTTCATGTTTTTCTCAGTTCACAGAGGACAACTAAAGCATGTCTAAATATGCTTAATTAAGCCCTAATAATAAATTATTGTGCTCAAAATTCTTGTTTCCATTGCCGCAACCATGGTTTACATAAGGTCTCAAATGTTTCGAGGTGATGACACATGAAGTGTAATCTAGAGCCTGGCTACTTTGCTAACTAAAGATACTTTAATGGTCAAAATGGAAACATCACTTAAAACAATGTATGGCTTATTTACAAAGGAAAAGCCTCAGAATCTAGAAAAATGTTTTTGGCATAAATATCATCCTATGTTCTACATAGACACCAAAACAGTAAAAACTCCGTAGAGGATACAAACACCTTAAACAGTAACAGCTACTTTAAAACTGCTTCTCATATGAACTCTATCTCTGATGCTTGTATCACTTCTGATTTCAATATAAAGACCTAAGTATGTTGTCAACTTATGATTTTCCATGAAAAGTTCACAGTGTATTTCCAGCTCCAGTTGATGTTAGGATCAAGTTGAATGACAGCCATCAAGAAGTGTATGGCACCAGGCCCCAGCTCTTTATGAATGGGAGTCCTTTCTGATACTTGCATGTTGCTTAGTGACATGTGAAGTTCAATGGTATATGTAACAAAACTGCATGAATTAGCAGCCTCCAATACCACACCACTCTTGTGTTCTCGTAGGAGGATGAAAAGGCAGTTTTCATGCATCTCATCTGCTCTTGTAACAGAATCAAAGACACTGCCATAATGTTGCCATTTTGGAGTTGGTGGTTCTTTAGTTGTGGTGAAGGTTTGTTGTGAAACAGATGATGAGTACGTCTTTGACATTGAATTATGTGCTGTTGTTCTTGGCTCACAGATACAGAGTCTTAAATCAACTCCCTTGTCTGCACAGCTCTGATAGATGCCATATTCACTGAACCTTCCGTACTGAACCAATTTCATATTAATCAACACACTTCCAGTGATTACTTGAACCGTAGCTGAAAACAATTCCTGACGTTGGACATAAATATCAAGGGAGACTGTGAGAGTCTCACCAACTCTCTTTTCTCTCACATTCTCAAACCTTTCTCCCTTGAGCCTTTCACAAGACCCAAAACCAGAAACTGGTCTACTTGTTTGGATGTTCTCGAGGAACTGAGATTGTATCTTTCCATTAAGTTGTCCAAGCACAAATTCAGCTAGAATAGAGTGAAATGAGTTTGTATGGACTTTTGTCTCCCACCCTTGACAAATGCAAAGTGAAGAACTGAGAAGTTGGAGGTCTTCGCAACTTCTGTTTCTTGATACTGGTTCAAACAGGCCAAGATGCTGCTGTAGTCCCTTGTTGCCAATATCTGAGGCAACTGCCATTATGGTGTCATGCAAATCAATGATGGACACCAGTCTCTTTTGATTCTGTTTCATTGTCCACACTCTGTTTTTACCAAGAAGGTTTTGAACCCGTTTTGGTATTATAATAAACAAGTGTGGTTGAAAGACTTCAAACCGTCCCTCCATTGTTCTGGTAAAAGTACCATAAGTGTTGCCATGATCTGATAGTATTATGCTCAAAGTGTTTGGGTCATTGCCTAAATTCTCCACAAAATGTGCTAGTTCTTCATCAAAAGTTTGAATTCTAAGTCCACTGTCTTCATGGCCAACATTCAGCATTGAAAAAGAGAACAAAGGTTTCTTATCTGAATCCATGTTGACTTCCTGGAGAAAATTTTCCAAGAAGTGTAAAAACAAGCTGTGGTAATGTTTTCCTCCATAACAAATCTTCGAGGGGCCATGGAAAAGCTCTGGGACTCCAAAGCTCTTTAAAACTTCACAGCTTGAATGGGTGATTCCTGTAAAATCAATGGAGTTCTTCTTTAATGTAGATGTTAAGTTGTGCCATATTTGCTTCAATGGTAAACTTTGGTTCATAACTTTCAAGTCTCTAACCAGCCCCCATTCATATGTCCAACACAAGTCTTCTTGCCACATTGTCTGATAGCCCAAAGATTTGAACTTGTCAAACATTACATCTGCTTTGACAGGAACAGGGTTAACAAACTGCTTGATGTCCAGAAGTTCTCCTGAGAACAAGGCATTTAAGTTCTCAAATGTCCGAAATTTGATGGCATGAAACAGCTCAAAATCTAGAACCAATGTGGATGTCTTTGCGTTTATGTTTCTAAACGTCTTGGCTGTTTGAGGAAGGGAGCGATAGAAATGAGGTCTGGAGACAGAGTCGATTAGCATAATGTTGATATTAATTGGTTTGACGTAAAAATTATTGCGGGATTTATCAGCTGCTGCACCTCTAGGTGGAAGAAGAAAAAGCTGAGTCTTGGCCGTTGGATTCCAGAATTCATCACACCTTAGAAAAGCAAAAGGGAAATAGTCTTCTGCTGGTGCACTTTGAATATAATTATTCAGGGCTTTCTCTACGTCTTGAAGAAATGAAAAGTGTCGCCAACTTAGGGAACCATCGTGTGGATCAATGAAACCCACAGAGATTATGTCTGATGACCCACAGCTTGTGGTATGGCATTCAACTTTAGAGAATCCTCTTAGTGTTTTCTCCATCCTGCACAAATTCACCTGGGAGCTGTTGCAAGATTGATATGCAGGACTCGTCGTAAAGATGGATTTCGCAAATGAACAGGCCTCTTCTCGAACTACGGGTAGACGACAGGATGCCGGCGCGGCTGTAAACGGCTTGCTGTGTATGGAAAGCGGAGGACATGCCGAGACTGAAGAGTTTGTTATGGCTTTGATCAGTTTGTAACGCAATACCTTCGGCCAGTCTATGAGTGAATTCCACATTCGGTACTCATCTTCATATTTTGTTAGATAATCTGAACCGTCCATAAATAGAATCTGATAAACCAGGACAGTAGCCGCTAATGAAGTTAGAGAGAGAAAGGTGAACATCCATATCTTTTTGAGGTGACGAAAACATGAACGAGGCATTGGCAAATAAAATTTATCCTTAAGCAATTGGGAGTTCCTAGCATCGGTGATGAAACTGGGCAGCTACACCTGCACAGGTAAGCAGACTACCCATCAAAGCACCTGTCTGGAAACCTCTCAAAGTAGTCTAAAGCCAGTGTGTCCGCCATCTTTCTGTGCATTTCTCAGCTGAACAGCTGAATGAGCCCGCAAAACGCACCGCATGCTAGTTCAACATGGCGGAATTTATGGAACATGGCGAAGATTACTCACGAAAGCCTTCTGCAGAATCGAACGCAAGATTGCATCGAAAATGCAAAGAGAGACTTGCAAAAGCCTGTCGAAATTGTAAGTAGTCGAAAGAGAGAACTTCGACCTTTAAATGGTATTTTTAATTTTAATTAACCATCAAGGTGGCGTGATGTGGCGTGATGCAATCACGCGAGGTTTTATGACGAAGTGCTAAACATTCCTGATTCTTCCTTTAGCGGCATATGTTAGATTCATGCTGGATGCTATGAGTAAGCTAGGATGGTAAGTACCTAGAGGAGCCAGTACTTCGAGAAATGTATTTATATTACTGAGTAAATGTGATTATATAATATAATAATATATCAAAACATAAGAATAATATTAATCGCATCTAAGGATCGCTGCATACGTCATGAGGTCATGTCAAATTTGAAACATAAGGTGGGGGCACCCAGTCATGCATAGTTAGTAGTACTATGATTCAGGGAACTGCAATGAATAAGGCCAAAGCTGGAGCTCTGGGGAAATGGGAATCCCTTATGAAAGGGCCAGGCAATGCTGGGCGGAAAACTTGAAGCCCTGAAAACACGACAGAATTCTTAGACAATTTTGTGAAGGCCCTATATAAATATGGCTCTATTTAAACTGTCTTATTAAAGTTATTTCATTTCCCTCTTGTGACTCACTAGAGATGGTGTCCCACTTGAGAGAATGCATGTAATGGCCAACCACAGCTTTATACAAGCCCCCCCCCCCTCCCCTCCTCTGCCTTGCTAAGAAATGAATGATTTGTGCTTGCCTTCAGTGATGTAGATCCAGAAAAACACTTGATATGCGAACCCTGTGACCCAAAGCTTGTTGGAGGATTTGATCATGATGCCAAAGAGGTAGCCTACAAAATAATATTCTTTCGACATACATAAATCAGGGTCAAATTTAGTCAAATCAAGTGAAACAGTTTTCAATTGTAAAAAAATGTTTCAAATTTCAATATTTTGGGAACATGCCCCATTGATTCTGCAACCCCAGGAAACCTCAACTCCCTTGAAAAATCCTGGATCTACCCTGTAAGTACATCATAGTGATCAATACATGGCTTGAAGGAAAGAAATTCAGAATGTTTCATGCAAGCATTGGTCAAGTAGGAGAAGTCAGGCTTGCTAGTATACTAATAAGTTACTTTCCAGACAAGAACCAGTCTCAATTTCTAAGCCCAACAGGCTTTTGAATAATGGAAGATTAAATGCCAAAATTGTAGCCAATAGGTTGTTAATCACCAGCATAAGTTGGCTGCGTACAAGATTACCTTTATAGTAAAGAAAAACTGAAAATGGTAGTTTACTAAAGATAGATGGACACCAAGAGATAATTGCAAACCATAAAGGAACAAGGATGGCTAACGATGGAGAAGATTAAAACGGATTGCCAATGGTGAACTTGAAAAATTTAGGCTAAACTTTTCAAGATGAGCAAACCATGATGTATCTACTGGTACAATCGCTATCTGGGAAATTTGGAATAGTCCCGGCCAGAGGCCCAATTTTTATGATGACTGTATTGTTGTTGTAATTACTGTCGTTTGCCCTTTTACAGATGTTCTTATGTGAGAATGCAATATACACCCAGAGTGCAATGGAAAATGTCCTCACACATGAGCTCATTCACGCATATGATAATTGCAGAATAAAGTATGATCCTGACAATGTGAAGCACTTAGCTTGTACTGAGGTACTTGTGTTTACAAATTTTTCTATGGGAATAAGAACCCTTCGTTATGAGGGACATGAGCAGCCCAAGAGGAAAGGGTGGTCGAGAGGAAAAGTTGGGAAGTGGGATTTGTCAAAAGGCAAATGGCAGGAATTTGGAAGAAGTGGGAGTAAAAACCACTATGGAAAGGAGATGCTTCTGTAACCCTCCTAAGGTGTGAATTTGGGATAAATGGTGACAGATTACCAACTCCTACAGTCTGAAGCCATGCCCCCCAGAAAATGTTTGCTGAAGTTCCTTTTTCTGGGTTTCTGACTCATTTTTAAAAAACTGAGACTGATTTCCATAAAACAGTGGAAACCAGTATGGGTTCTACACCTGTTTCCCACAACTGCACCAACTCTACATCCTCAGTGTCAACTAAGGGTAAACAGGTACTATCTACCAGGTTTTGCCTGTTTACTTTATCAAAAACAACTCTTGAAATAAAGTCTGTACAAAAATAAAAAACAATTGAAGGATTTGTTGGAAAAAGGGTGTCAAGTTTTATTTTACACTTCAAATTTTATTTGTGGTCAACAGATTCGTGCTGCAAACCTAAGCGGGGATTGTTGGTTTTCTAAGGAGGCATTTGGACGTTTCAAATTCAGATGGAGAGCTCATCAGCAGGTAGATTTCTGATTGCACTGTTATAAATAATATTTATTTAGTAAGTTACATGAAGCTGGGTCTTTTTATTTATGATTACTACAGCTATTGCTCGAAGAGTATTTTTACTAACTGGTTGCTTTTGTTTTCTTTCTTTGCTAGGAGTGTGTTAAAACAAGAGCAGTGAAATCCATGTTATGTGTCAGAAACATAAGCAAGGAAGAAGCAGAGGAAGTTGTAGAGAGTGTATTTGATGCCTGTTTCCATGACACAGAACCATTTGAGCGCATACCTCCTTAATTAGTGCAGGATTGTGTGGATGATGATGAGATGCAACACTGCATGAACAGAGAAGCAATCATGCTTTCTGATCAAGTCAATGTTTTGCGATAATAAATAAATTAATCCATCTTGGGCTCAAAGATTGTTGAGAAAATGCAAGAAACACTGTCTAGCAAAGGAAGGGGAAAAGCCCAGACATGCTCTTGTGATTTGTTTTGGTCTTTGCCAATGGCTGATGTCATCACTTGCCCAGTAACAATGATCTTTGGGACACTGAATATATAAGCAATTTGACACAGGATGAATACCAGGGACACCAACATTTTGGCAACAATTTGACATAAGACATAATAAATTCTTGATTTCTCACGAATTCCCATGATTGAGATGCAAGAATCAGAAAATATAACTTTCCTTTTTTCTACACAAAACCCGGTTTTCTTATGTTGTTCCAGGCTTTCTTCTTGAAAACAAGTATTTCTAATTTATCAAGATTTGGAAAGTATTTATGTAACAAACCTAATTTAATGACGTAAAAATTCAACAACAAAGAACACATTCAAATAACTGATTTCACTGTACATATCCACTGATAAAATCCAGGATATTAATTACACAGCCATTTACTATTTTATAATAAATAGTATTCCGTTTTTCAAGATACATGTAGTACCATGTCCTACATTACATATTTGCAGATGTCACACATGATTTCCATTTTCAACTGTTCTTTGTAATGGTATAACACAAACCGAGTTTTTTGCATTTTTAAGTCTCCACCATCTGCCCAGTCTGTGTTCTTGTCCAATACCTGCTATCAAGGTATTTCCATCATTACAAAATGTCAACGCATTCACAAACCCGATCTGGCAAGATAAAATAACAGTACGAAATGTCAACTGTAGAAATTATATTTTGCTCTTAAATAGTGCACACTTGGAAATTACTTATTGAAATTGGGCCAAATTTCCATTGCATGCTCATTCAAGACTCACCATAGGTATTGAGAAGAGCTGCTCTAGACTTCGGAAATGATCTCCACATGCCCATAGTTTTATGCATGAATCACAAGAACCTGCTGACAAAATTATCAGACAAAGCCATATTTTGATCATTTGCTGCTACAGTTGCTTCCTCAGCAGTTTAACATAAGTTGATCAGGACATACAATGCAGAATGACAAAAAATTTTAATGGTGGAATACTGCAGAGCAAGCAGGATTTGTTATTTTGACAGGCACAATACAGGATAGATGAAAAACAGAAAATCATACATTGTGGACATTATGCAGAGAACTGCAACTCAAGCTGGATCAGGATCAACATTCTGAGTGGGGTGGGATTTTGGCACTGAACCAAATATTGTGGTGGGATCTGAGATTGAAGAAGTGCTGTTACACCCTCCTCTTCAGTGACTTTAAAACTGTTAAAACAATATGCGTACTAAGGTGTTACCTGAGGCCAAAAGATCTGTACTCTGTAGAGATGCTATTGATGTCATCCAACTCTCATCTGGTATGCACTCATCAGAGCTGTTTTCAGGTTTACAATGAGCATTTGCAACTGTACACAAAGGCTTCTTTTTTGTCACACTCCATAAGGATAGTGAGCTGTTGGTAAAATTAATGTAAAATTAACTATTGTTAATTAGCTATTTTTACCACTAGAACACATGAAAGTCATCTGACAGACAGTGTGTTAAGGAGTTTTGAATTGGCGTTTCATATTATTATTAGAAAGTTACAACAAATTGCAATTCATATTTTAAAAGCATTAAGAAGTCTTGCAGATGTAAATATCTATTTAGATACAGTACATCAAGCAAAGCCCTTGTTATGTTTAATGCAAAGTCACCTCTAACTCTAGTAGTTGAAAGAATACTTGGTCTAATAAATTACAGCAAGAATTGAGAATAAGAAATATTTAAAAGGCTTAAACTTGTTTGTACCAAATTAAAGCATCAATACACTTTTAAGAACATATTTCACACAAGAGACGGGCCTCATATCAACACCAAGAAGAGTGTTGATACAACACACTGGGCAAATATTAAGCAAACTAAATTTAAGGTGTTTTCAAAAGGTGATAAAATACTCTTGAGTGTTTGACATATAGTATACAAATGTATTGTCTCAATCAAAACTCAAAATAAGGAGAAATATATTATTGATTCAATCAGGAACACTTCTAAGTGCCATGGCCATGACTCCCTTGCTTGGTTTAGTTAATTGGTGATTGCAGAATTAAAATTCGTGAGTCTGAGAGTATTTGTTGATAACAGAGAAAAAAAAATTCCTATAGAAGGGCATACTCACCCATCATCTGCTCCAGAAACCATGTGCTCATTGTTTATTAACTGCACACAATCCAGTGATCCTCTGAGGATGAAGTGTGAAAGAATTTAATTGATTTACTTGTGTTCATGTTCATTTCATTTTGACAGGGACAAGCAGATTCTCTTTCTGGGCATATACCTTATGTTTAAAAATTCTTATCAGGCAAATCATCTGCCAACTAAATCAAAAAGAGCAAACTAAGACTTTTATATACTTGTCGTAAGACCAAGCTGGAATTTAACTATGACTTATGGGTCCAAGACAAACACTTGAGAGAATGCAAAATAGAAGTTGACCAATGCTAAAATATAAAAATACTAGTCACAGGTTCACAATCCAATGAAAAATCTTACTCTTATATGCAAGCAGTAGAATTCTAGTTAGTCATCTCATTTACTTACATGTTCCCTGGTGCATTGAAAACCAACTGTGACTCCTCAACTACTTTCCACACTCTAAGACTTCGATCTCTACCCCCAGCACTCACAGCTCTGTCACGAGTTAGGCTGTCAATGGAAGTGATGCTGTCTTCATGTCCAAATCTAGCATTTGCCAAACAAAACAGAACAAAGATTCACTAATGGCAACCAGCTTGGCCCTATACAAAAGAAACCTGCAGACTGCACAATTGAGGGTAATGGGCTGGCCCCTGTTGTTCAAACGCTGAATAACGCTATCGGACGTATAAATTACCACCCGGTGGATAAGTGATGGCACAACAAACCATGCTAATCCTCTGGATAGTGATTTATCCAGTGGATTGCGTTATCCCCCCTTTGAACAACTGGGGTTGGTGAATTAAAAAAAGAAGGGATAGCTGCAAAAATTTCATTAATACTTTTAAGTTATTAGCAACAAACCAGTAACCAAAATTGACAAATAAGACTTACAGAGTTTCTACATAAGCCATCTCATCCAAATTCCAAATTTTTGCTGTCCGATCATGAGAACAACTGAAAAGCTGGTGAGTTCCTTGTCTAAAAGCCACACCCTAGAAAAGAAAGATTTACCTCTTTTAGATCACAATTTTTTTTTCAATTTAAGTCATGTATTTAAGTTTCATCTAAACTCACTGATACTGCATCCTTGTGGCCTCTGAATGTATGAAGGTGATGAAGCGAGGAAGGATCCCAGATGTGAATTACTTTGTCTCTTCCACCACTAGCCTGGAATAAAAATGACAAGATTCTAACTCATTCATATATAAATTAAATGTAAAAAGCTATACTTTCAAAGGGCCCTCTGCTGCATGTGATTTATCAACTAGGTTTTCTACTGCACAACATCCACACAATGTCGTGCTTATGATTTCTTTTGTTAAAAATTAACGAATAGCTATTATGGAGGCACAGTGGCCTCATGGTTAGTGTGCTTGACTCTGGATCAAGCGGTCCAGGTTTGAGCCCTGGGGACATTGTGTTCTTGGGAAAGACACTTTTACTCTCATAGTGCCTGTGTCCACCCAGGTGTATAAATGGGCACTAACAAACCTAGTGCTGAGGATAACCCTGTAATGAACTAGATTCCAATCCAGGACGGAGTAGAAAATACCAGTCGCTTCATGCCACAAAAACCAGGAAAAGTTTCAGCCTGCTCTCCAGCAAACTCAGGTGGTAATTAAGACAACTCCTCAACCTAGTTACCAGAAACTCCACAATCTTCATGAAATATAAGAAAAATCTTGTGTATGAAAACATTGTTCTGATTATTAATTTCTTCTCACCAAAAACTTGCCATCAGAAGTAACAGCAAGACACAGAACATGTCCCTTGTGGCCTTTGCTTCCTTTACTAGCCTTGTGACAGCCCGGGATCTTCCCCTCCTTCTGGCCAGTTTCTATATTCCCTGTTACCAAAAATGTATCAAGAAAGAAAATGTCAATCAGGAAAAATATTCCTGAATCGTATTAGCTTCTTCAGGCTGCACCAGCAGGTAAGTGAAAAATTTGATTACTGCATCAGTTGAATTATTATTTAAGCCGGTTTAGTTTTGCCCAGTTTTAAACTCGGACAGAGCCGGTTTAGTTTTGCCCAGTTTTAAACTCGGACAGAACCTTTTTTGACCCTATTTACAGTTAAGTACTGTATGAGTCATGTGGGAGGCGTGGTGGCCTCTAGTTAGTGTGCTCAACTCTGGATCAAGCGGTCTTGGTTTGAGCCCTGGCCAGGGACACTGTGTTGTGTTCACGGGCAAGACACTTTACTCTCACAGCGCCTCTCTCCACCCAGGTGTATAAATGGGTACCGGCAAATTTAATGCTGGGGGTAACCCTGCAATAACTAGCATCCCATCCAGGGGAGAGTAGCAATATTCCTAGTCGCTTAATACTACAGAAACCAGGATAAGCTCTGGCCTGATGGGCCACCATAGGCTCGTATGCAGACTTTACCTACTGTACGAGTCAAGGTGAGCTAAACACCAACTGAGAGGTACATGTACATTAGTAGTTTTTAGCATTTGTTTTAATAATTTTAATAATTGGCATACAACAAATTACAAGCCTAACAGCAGTAAACAGATGCTTTTAAACTAATCATTTAATAACTTTTCGCCTCGGCAGCATCAGCAGAGTACAAACATGATATCGCCTTTTCAAATCTATGGCTAAAGTGCTAATCAGTTATCACATTTCACACCAATCTGATTCACACACAAATACAGTAGCCTCAATTTTTAACCAATAAGTGACAGGGAGATGCCAGGGCTCTGAAAACATCACCAGATTGAAATTCAACAGTGGTGCCTGAAGGTGCAATTTCAAGGTTTAACTATTCTCATATCCCATACAGCTTGATCTACCCAAGCAAAATTCAAAATTCAGTATGACATTAAACAAGGTGGGTTGAATTATAGTCACACTTACATTTGATGATGGAGCAGTCCTTTGAAGCAGAGAAAATAAATTTATCATCAGGAGACACACACAGACAGGTGACTGATAGCTGATGGCCTCTCAGAACTTTGATTGCAGAAGGAGAGGGCTGGGTGTACTGTTGAGTAAATTGAAAATAATAATAATTCTGGTATGTATAGGTACATTAAGTCTGTGTTTGAGCGATGTGGTACATGTATCAGACCAGTACTTGACCCAGGTTTCTTTGGTATGGTGACTAAGAGTATTTCTAATCTCCTTTAATGGGATGCTAGTCCATTGCAGGGCTTGCCCAAGAATTTCATGTGCCGCTATCAATTGAACATCCGGGAATGATAGACATGAGAGACAAGAACACCACACAATGAGCCTGAGCAGAGCACAAATCCAGGCCACATGATCTGAAATGTAGCGCACAAACCATCAGGTCATCAAGCTCTCTACCATTAACGACATCATCATACCTGAGAAGCTATTCTTTTCTGTAATCTGCCTGATTGTTCGAGCTAGACAATAAAAGCAAAAATATACTTAAATTAAGCAATTTAATTAATACTTAGATGATTATCATAATCCTTTAAATAGCAGCTTTGTATGTTGTCATCATTTGACTACAACTACCAAGATTCATTTTTTCTTTACTATTTAAATTCTGAAGTCACAGTGGGGTTTAATAACCAATTACCCTGAGTAATATAAGAAACAGAAAAGGTGAAAGATTCTGGTAGTTGTAGTTAAAGTAAAATGATGTCATTATGCAAATCGCCTTTTCTGATATGTGCAAATGCACATCTCCAGGTCTCACATGTAAAGCATGAACTTATAGGTAGAGAAATAATTGAAAATCATTACCTAAGTAGAGAAAAGAATTCCAGTAAAACAAATAAATTTGCAAATGACCTAATGTGGTGATAATAATAATAAAAAATTGATTACAATGCACCTTCAATTGAGTCTCATAGGCTATCACTTTATAGAAATAGGGAAAAAATAACAAACTCAAGTTGATTATTATACCACGCCTTGATACTTACGACATCCTGTTTAAGTCTGTGAGCTATTGCATCATGGTCTAGGTCACCTGACTCATTCTTTTTTAGTTCTGGGAATACAACATAATTATTTCAGTCAATGAGAAAATCACTATCACCAGCAAAACTATCTAGCTAGGGTGAGACAAATATATTAAAATTAAATGTAGCCTTAATAGAAGTGGTAATTGTTTTTTCTTTATTGAATCAATGAACCATTAATTAAAAACAATTTTTCTCGTAGGAACAAGTAGTTTTCTCATACTTGTCAAAAGAAAACAGGTTTGATAATTTTAAATCCTTCTTCTAGAAACAAGTCTATCAGAAAAATTCTGTCCTCAGTCTGCTCGCCTTGTGGGCAAGTCTATGGCAGTTGACTTTTTTTAGAATATAGTATAGATAGTATGTAACTGTTTCACTTGTCTACTGACAGTTTCTTGTAGAAACTAAAATCTTTTCTCATTTATGATTTACCTTCACTCTCTAACTGTGCTAAGTATTGCTTTGCAAGACGAAGTCGCTTCTCTTGAGCTGTCTCCACATCGCTTTCTTCTCCCTCTTCAGCAATGCCTTCTTCCTTGTCACTGAAAGAAATGTTGCCATATAATAAATTTATAAAAATTAAATTGGTCAACCAAAATACTGTGATATTGAAGAACACCTACATGTATCTAAACCAGCACCTACAGTACAATAGGCCTTCAATTACCAAAGAGAACATCAAGCTTTAAACCTCATCATTTTACTTTTACAAATGATAACTTGAGTATGTTCAGCTGGTCTTAAAGATTTGTACTCCAGGGATCACAGTTTAGCTGGGCACAATACAATCGCGTCTCGCCTTGCAGAAACCCTGCTATCACAGAAACCTGCTACAATGGATGGTAGCTACATCCCTGACCAGAGGTACAGAGAAATTTGTGCAAACAACTCCACTACATATTACAGACTCCTGCTTTTACAGGATTGCAGACCCTTCAGGTGGTCCCAAACTAACATTTTTAATGTCGCTCTGTTTTTACAATGGAGAACTTGAATGTATTGAATAGCAAATTAATTATTCGTCAGTTTTGGAATGTTCTTATAAGCACTTAATAAGTTAAGTTAAGTACTTCATTGAATTGTGTAGTAAGAGAGTCATTGAGAAGAATTTTTACCTTAGAATATCTGAATCGCTTCCCAGTTCATCTTCATCTACATATTCAGCCTTCTTTAATGGCTGCTTTCTTTTCTGCCTCTTAGTTTTCGAACCCAACACCTACGAAGAAAACGTTTGTAAAACCACGTGAGCACGCAACTTGTGTTTGCTTCTATGAACTGAACGGCTTACAGGTACACAGAGCGTTGAATTCACCAAAATATGAGACAAATGCTAACGATTATTTGAAAATAGACGCTAGGTACAATGTGAGGCTTTACCTGAGATGATTTAGCTTGTCTTTTTCTTGGTTTCGACGAAGAACCTTTCTTGTCTGCCAAGAAAAAGCCCGACATTTTGTTTTTTAGTGCCGAGAGAAAACTGGGTATGAATTTCCAACCCCGTCTCCAGGGTCTTCTCTTCGCGATCTATTTTGAGAAAAATATCAGACTGCCGGTCATTTAAACACAGCGAAGTAATTCCACAACAGCCTTCACTTGTTCTTCTTTCAGAACAATCTCCTTCTTTTTTCTCTGTATATTTAGCAAATTCAACGCCGTCTCAATACTTTACTTCGTCTTCTACATTTTGGTTGTGCGTCGCGTCGAGTCATTTTCGACCCCAGAGCTCTTCTCTTGCGCGTCGCGTCTGACAGAAGTTCTCCCTTGGGAGGGCTTATCGATTAACATTTGATTGACGGGTCACCCCTCTTAGCCAATGGAAATACTAAAGGGTGAAAGTTTCTAAAGAAACTGTGGTGCTGCGTCGGTGGGGTAACAAGGTAATTTGGTCATATCAACTAAATTGGCCACCGTAACGAGTTATAAAGGGGAAAAGCTGACGTTTCTAGCGTTAGCCCTTAGTCAGAGCGAATGGTATAACCAAATTACAATGGAAATAGTAGTTCGCTGGCGAACTTACTATTCAAATCAGAGCATAATTTTAGAGCAGGGAGGAATCTCACGACCTGCGCGGCTTTTTGCACTCGCGTTCTGGACCGAAGTTCGCGCGGGTATATGGGAGGCCAAACCATTCAAAAGTGGTATGAGCTAACGATCGATGATTGAGAACACGATCGCTATGGTTGAGATTATCGATTGATGATCGAGAACGACGATCGCTATGACTGAGATTTACG
>Ga0126337_10000803_pt1 | contig 17369 bp, 9 predicted proteins | sample DipCmetagenome_FD_92527 | JGI IMG/M metagenome (GOLD analysis project Ga0126337, IMG submission 92527) | Coral microbial communities from La Bocana,Puerto Morelos, Mexico - Diploria C A metagenome | ecosystem: Host-associated > Invertebrates > Cnidaria > Coral | place: La Bocana,Puerto Morelos... | reverse complement strand
TACTCCAATCCCCAGCTGCGTTTTGCACCTCCATGCCAACTTTACAAATTAAGCTGTTGTTTGAAGTGCACATTGTTAATTGTCAGTTTTCCTGCTTTACAGTATGTTGAAAAACTGGAAAAAATTTTGCGGTTTGTTATAAAGGAGAAAGCTTTGTCCTTACAAGATTTGGACAACATTTGGGCTGCTCAGGTTTGTACAAATAATATAATGATCAAGAGGTAATTAGTGACTAAACAAATGTAGGCCACACAATTTTCTCTTTGCTCTTTTTTTACTGCTTAACAATACAATTCATAACAGTAAGTATACGTTATTTGCGGGCCGGGAGGTCTGTATTGGGAATAACTGTGCCCAAGGTCTTGAGTACTTGAGTGCTCAAGACCGAGGGCACAGTTTTTCCCAATACGGACCGACCTAAGCTGGCAAATAACATATTTATTTTTTTCTCTCTGGAAAATTAATTTATACGAAATATTTGTGTTGATTTTTTACTGAAGCAGTTTCACACCGTGCACGTGCGTTTGACGTTTCAGTCAAGCAAACCGGTGTTGTTTACAAAGTATTTAAAAGAAGAGATTCAGTTTTCACTGATTTTAGAACTGAGCAATGAAGGATTTTCATTTCATGGAGATTTTAGTGTAACAAAAAGCTGCTAAAATAGGCGCAATGTTGGAAAACTCAGAGCAGTCCGTACGCGGGGTCCGGATGGGAAAATCCGGACTGCTGGAGCGCATGGAATTAGCCAATCAGATTCAAGGATTTAGGATTCTGGACCGCTGAGATGCTTCAGAAAAAATAAAAAAACATTATTTACAGTGTAAATGAATATATGAAAGATCATATATTTGAACTGCGGAGAGAGATATGAATTTATGGTTGTTCATCGCAGTTATACACAAAACTTGAGCAGTTGTGAAAAAAATTCAGGCCTGAACGGGATTTGAACCCATGACCTCTGCAATACCGGTGCAGTGCTCTACTGACTGAGCTATTAAGCCATCTGGGAGCTGGTCACGTTGTGAGTTTGTAATATACTATTTATTTACAGTGCCTTATAATATAGTTTCTATATAACACAAGCTCTGATTAGCTGAAATGGCATGCTTTATTGGAGAACTATTCTTGGGCTGATGGCTTTCAAATTTTTTGTTTTGGAATTTTGCCAAATTTGACTGAAATTAAACTTGCCATGTGACTGAGGCAAATGCAATGGAAAAGAGCTGTTTGTGTGCAGAAAAGATGGCTGCATGGGGACCATTGTTAACAACAGTAGTGTAGAAACTACTAAAAACATGTAGCGAAATAAACAAATTCTCAATGTAGTAAATGCTTTGATAAAAGACATTATATTTGTTATGAAGGCAGAAAATTATATTGAAAAAGTAAAACAGTGACAGAAAACACCAGAGCTTTCTCTGTTTATGATGACAAGCTTTTTAACCGTGCAGCCATACACCAAATTCATAATGGCGGATGACTCGGGAAAGCCTTGGCACAAGAACATGAAAGCGAGGCAGATGAGGATAAACAAAATCTAGCTTACAGAAGCGTGTCCTGTGTAATTTAAATTGTTGTTGTTCTTAGTGCTTGTTTTCGCTATGAATAGCAATAAATCGCCACAAAATCGTTATTGCTGTGTTCCACTTTGTAGTCAAAAGGGGACCACTTGCCCAAATGGCAAGAAAGTTGGATTTTTCAGCGTTCCAACCGAAAAATGCTTCAGGGAAAAATGGCTCACGCGATACGACGAGATACAGGTAAACACTTCTCTATAACAGATTCTACAAAAGTCTGTTCCATTCACTTCAAGTAACACCTTAAGAAGAGCTAAGGTATTGACGGTTAACATACGTTGACGGCGCAGTTCCATCTGTTTTTACTTGAAAGGGGAGCTCGTCTCGGAAGAGACCTCCACCACGACTCAGAGCACCCAGAGAGGATGTGAAAGCTCGAGCGTCTCTTGACATGAGTCCTTGACAGTTTTCATTTCAAGTCCAGAAGCCCAAGCAAGTATGGATCGAAGCGACTCAAACATCGATCTTTGTTTAGAAACTGATTCAGCATCGACTGCAAGTGAAAATGCATCGTGCGTTTCTGAAAACCGCCCCATCCTATGAAGATCTAGGAAAACAGCTGATTGAAATGAAGCGTGCACTCGAAGACAGTAAATCGAAAAATGAGAAATTGGAAGCCGAGGTGGAGAAAGTAAGGGCCCATGCTTTTAACTTTTCAGAGAAGTGTTCAGAATTGGAGAACAGAGTATTTTCATTAGATTTCAATTAGATTTCAATTAAGATACATGTATTGCCTTTTACACAGGCTTTCCATCGTATGCTGCTTTTATGGCAACATGCACATACTTAAATCCGGGGGAAAGCGGAGAAAACATTTGATATTGGGGTTCTGTTCAAAATGATGTCGACCCTGAATATTATGAAAGAGAACCTGAACTTGGTGGTGGACCAGGGAGGCCTAGAACATTGAACTCTGATGTACAGGCCAAAGCTGGATTTTCATAAAATTCATCCTTTAGGTCTTCTGTTGTTTTGCTCTCAGTGAGTGTTTGCAAATTTTTAACATGAGGGCTTATGTGTGGTTATAATAGCCAGCAGCACATGTGCAAGAGGCAGCCATTACTTCTCCAGTTATAATGTAAAGAGCAACCTTTATTAAATATGAGGGGTTTCCTGTTTCTTGCAGCTATGATAGCACTTACATTGAAAATAGAAATAATTTTCATCATCATTTGCTTGTCATCATTGGCCTGTGGGCACAGAATGGTGTTCCACACTCCCCATGTTCTTGCCAGAATTTTCTAAGCTTTTCTATATGTTTTTTCATTTCAGCCTTTGTAAACAATGGCAAATTTTCAAGAGCTTTACCCCAGCCATTTGTAGGATAATTTACTTTGCTAACAAAATAGAGCATTCTCTAGCTTTTCGCTTTGTGAATATCTTAACTATAATTTTGTCCCTGCCACTTGCAATGTACTCTCCCACCGAAACAAATTACGTTCACAAGCTTAAGTTTAAGAATTTGCAACATTTAACCTAATGGAACGTGTTTGCGTATTAAGAGGATTTTAATACATGCTAAAAAAAAGGCTAATGGTTCTCAGGATCCGTATTTCACGCTGAATAACAAAACAGAACATTTTTTCATGTTTCGAGATCAAACATACCGCTTTACGAACTGGGCTTTCAAATTGAGGCCTTTACACAAGTTAACCCTACATCACAGCGAAAACAAAAGATCAGCTTTCTTCAGCTCTGCTGGGTTTCTTCATTCAAGACTAGCACCGGGATTATCACTTTCCGTAAGCAAAACTGGAGCTGTAAACGTGTTTGTCGCCATATTGAAGGTTTTAGATCTATCCTCATCTGCCTCGCTTTCATGTTCTCGTGCTGAGGCTCTCCCGAGTCGTCCACCATTATGAATTCAGTGTATGGGCCGAGCACGGTTCTTGCTCTGCACAGGGTTTATTATTATTTTTTCTTAATCTACCCTTGGTTTATTTTCTTTTTTGTTGGTGAGCAGACGCAGACCTCCACTTGGCGAGATCGTGTTCGGAACTTTGAATCACGCAACCTGTGATATTCATTCGCCAAAAGCTGTTGAAACATTAATAGAAGGAAAATGCTACGGATATAGTTTCCTTTAATGCATGTAAAATATATTGTTTTCAGTTTTATTGAAGCGTTAGATTTAAAGAGAATTTTAAGTACACTAAGAATAGATGAAATGTGCTGACACTGCAGCTTTCACTTTCGCTACATGACAAATAAAATAGTCTTAATTTGCAAGCTGTTTTCGCCAGAACCCATGGTCGTTAATTTATTTTGAATTTTGTGAGTATCTGCTGTGGGTTTACGCAATTGAAGTGAATTCTTTGGCTGTTCCATGGAAGCGAATTCAGAAATATGAAGGAAAATTTAATATTTGCTGAGGTAAACAAAAGCTTGCCTGAACACACACTTCTAAAATTAGCTGTGGACAGCGAAAATCTCGGATTGTGTGACTCGCGTGACTACTTTACACAGACAAATTAAATTTTGACTTTTAAGGAAGATTGATTAATAGCTTTTTATTAATAGATTAATAGCGTGACGCTCATTACTTTTTCGTATCATTCATGGGCGTAATGTCATCATAGATTTCAGGAAGGCTAAGAGTGATGGTGCAATAATACAGTTTGTTTTTATCAAGTGATTTGGTGTCTATAGTAGTCAGTGAATCATCAAGGACTACTTTGGAATGTGCACTGCGTTGTGACAGTAGTGCTAAAAATACATATATATTTTACAAGCGCTGTTATAAGATCTAAAAGATCATTGTTTTTTTTTGACGGTGACCAGACCCAAACTTCTCTCGGCCTGGATTCAAATGTTGCAACTTATGATATTTATTTGTCTAAAGCTGTTAAGACGCTGATGTACTGAAAATTTATGAAAAAATTTATGAATATTCGGCTAACGCTCGAAACGTCAGCTTTTCAACTCGTTACGTTGGCCAATTTACATTTTCAACTTAGTTGATATAACCAAATTACCTTGTTACCCCCACCGATGCAGCACCACAGTTTCTTTAGAAACTTTCACCCTTAATAAAATAACTTGTTCCATACTGGGCCACAAATTTCCAATTAAATTACTTTTCGTTTAGCGGAAATGCCTGTTCAGAGTGACTGACCCAGGCTAAGCTTGTACTTGTCAAAACCTCAAATTTACAGGCTTGCATACCCATCACCTTTCCTTGATTTCATTACTTTTACACAATTCTTTGCGGTGCGTGAATTGTATTGTGCATTGTGATTGGCTAAATACTAGGCATGTGCTGTTTGGCTTCTTCATTCACTCAGTCACTTGTGTTTCCTTTGACATATTGGCTCCTGCATTATTTCATATGCAGTAGTCAAAAAAAGCTATTGCAGTTGCTTTGATTACTTTCATTCTCAGGTATGATAGTTTGACTTCTTGTGCTGGTTTACATGCACTTGATGGTTTTTGACTGAACTTTTCCTTATTTTTCCTTACAGGCTGGAAAACATGATGCAATTGTAAAGAATATTCATGATCTCTTGGCCAAATTAGCTTGGGATTTTTCTCCTGAACAACTTGACCATCTCTTCTCCTGCTTTCAGGTCAACTGTTATAGTTATTAGTTGTACAATGTAATTTTCTTTCAGAAAGATGAGAGACAAATTTTTTTAGTTTTTTTTGTAAAAAAAATACCTCTTTAGTTAGTGAATGACTATGCAAGTTATGTAAGCTTAGCTCACTGTTTTTGATGCAATTGTTGTGTGCTGTTTGTGTGTGAGCCTAAATAAATGAAACAAAAAGTAATTGTAATACCCCTTGATAAGCCTATGTGCTTTTGAGGAAAACAATAACAAATGTTATGTTTAACCCATTGACTCCTGTGCCAGTCGTAACTGGTCGTAATGAGTGTTCGTGTTAATTCCAGTACTGAAGTCATCAGCCTTGACCAAAATTGGCATCATTTATACTCAAGTGATCTGCAGGAATGTTACTCAGATAAGAGTTATTGGCACAATGGTCCTTGAGATATGCATGAAAATGCTCAGAAATTTGATTGAAAAACTTCCAGCAAAATTTCCTGCAACAATGCAAACAAAATTCATTGAACTCCATCCTTTGTTTTCGCGAAAAGGTGTCAGATTTTCAAAAGGTGTTTTATAATGTTCTAAGTCAAAACTTCATGATCTTTCTCAAAACTTCAAGCTAGTGAAGTGAAGTAGGGAATTTTTGAGGTAATTAAACAAAAAAATTGAGATAGCAAAATATAAAACAGCAAATTTTTGTGACATGAGCCACCATGAATGATGTTGCATAACAAGGGTTTGTACTAACCAAATAAACTAAAATGAAGCCTTGGCTCATAGCTGCCAGAGCTTATCCCTGGTTTCTGTAGCATGAAGTGGCTAGGAGTATTTCTTCTCCCCCTGGACGGGATGCTAGTCCATTGCAGGTCATTCTCCCGTAATTTGTTAGGTTTCTCCAACAATTTGCCGGTACCCCTTTATCTTCCTTGGTGGAGAGATGCACTATGAGAGTTCAGTGTCTTGCCCAAGAACACAACACACAGTGTCCCCAGCCAGGGCTTGAACCCAGTCTGCTCACTCCGTGGACGAGCACACTAACCATCAGACCACTGCGCCTCCCTAAATAAATAGACAGTTTAATGGGTTATTTCCAACCCAAAAATGATTGCCTCACAAGTATTTCCCCAATCATTCCCCAAGCTCTGGGAGTCAATGGGTTAAAGTAAAAAATATATATATTCAACTTCACTTTTCTCCTTTCCAGCTCTAAATATAAAATGACCTATCTTGCATTAAGAAATCAGAGCTGCAGCTTTAAATTGGTGCTGTTTATATATCTTCTGAGTTCAGTGGCTGAAAGTCACTCACTGAGTAATGGGTACAGTAAATCAACAGTTGAATGGATCTTATTTTTATACAAGGTTGGTCAGGCTCAGGAAGCTGTTGATTATAATTTACAGGAGAGCTGGACAAATGCTAGTAAAAAGCAGAGAGAAAAACTACTGGAGTTGATAAGACGCCTGGCTGAAGATGACAAGGAAGGTATCATGGCACACAAGGTCAGTATTTTTCTTTCATCTCCTCAGAAATGAAATGAAGTGATATTGCTTCAGCTTTAGGGGTGAACTGCTTGCATAGTGGAAATTAATAATTGGGAAAGTAAACATGTTTTATCAAGACAAGCCAAATGGTGAACAATAGTTGTTCAATTAATGCATATGTTTATTAGCAACTTTCTTGATTATATTTCATGAACTTCCTCCAATCTTTTGAAATTCTGCACTTGTTAAATAGCGTGGGTTTTATTATTTCTCACCATGTTGGTTCCAAGATCTGTTTTTTTACACCTCACACACATTACATATTGCCTTGAAGCTTCTTCATAGGTTATGGCTGTTTAAGTGCAATCTCTTGTCTAAGCTCTAAGGACATCAGAGTTGAGGAAATGCAAGGTAGCTCAAAGCGGTTTCCATCACTTTCTAAGTTGTGGATTTTGATGTGTCATTATCATCACTGTCTGTCAGTTGATGCTACAATCAATTAATATCAAAACCTACCCAATCATTGCTAAACATTTCGTAATTTTTTGACATAATGTAACCATAGCAATAGTATGACCTGCTAAAAACACCCCTAATTTTAGCTTCAAGTATTTCTATTTCCCAAAAGGGCACAGTGAAATGTTTCTTGTATTATCCAATTTTGTGAAGCTCTAATCCAATTGAAATATTGGAGGTAGGTGCCGTAAAGGTAGCAAAAGAGGAGGGCAGCAATCTCCTCTGCAGTAAGTAGGTCACCATGGCAACCGAGCCACAGCCCACCTCCCAAGGTATCCTCCAAGCAAGCAGGTACTTGGATAGAAGAGGGACTGTGGCCAGGGGGCCATGGACCTACCCTTCCAACAAATACCCCAAGCACCAGTACCCAGCAACCCCAGCAATCCAAAAACAAAGGGTATTCAGCAGCAAGCAACAAGCATTGCAGAAAACTTACCAACCGACTCCAAAGTCAGGGTGACAGAAGAGATGTTACTTGCGCAAGAGCCTCTGCAGGAGTCCTGATATAGAGGTTATAGGCATCGCTATTCTAATGACCTACAGATTGAATAAGGTGATCTGGGACACTCATCTGTGCTGCAACAGTTGCAGCACCAATCCTAAACCTGTGACTGGAGAATGATCCCTGGATGCCAGCAGCTGCAAAATATCTTTTAGCCAATGTGTCAGAAGAGCATGAGAAAGCGGCTGACCATTGGAAAGCAGAAACTGGCCATGCAGAGGTAGGTAGTTCATGGTAGCAGATACGGCACAAAGCGGAGGATGACCCAAGCCAATATAGAGGCAGCAACCCCTCTGAAAGGGGTCAGTCTTGGAAGCCTTAATTGTGACTTAATTGTGAATTTAGAATGAACACCACCGATTCATTATCACAATGAAAAAGAACCACTTGTCTGAACCAGGACGAGCCCCACACATGGGCAGCAACAACTATAGGGAAAAGCTCTTTGTACTTGATTGAAGTGGACTGAAGTGCTGATGGCCACTTTCCATATAATCAGTGCGTGCAAAATACCGCACCAAACCCTAAGGACCCAGAGGCATCACTGGACATCTCCAAATCAATAGGAAGAGACAGGCCCAGGTAAACCCAAAAGCAAACTCCGTTCCAGGAAGCCAAATACTGAAGCCACCAAGCGAGATTTTTCTTCAATTCTGCACTGAGCCGAATGGGATGATCGTCTCTTCGGAAATTGTGAAGTAAGTTAATCATGTGACGAATGAATGCACGGCTGGGCCAAACTACCTTGGCAGCATGGTGTAAATGGCCAATAAGAGACTGGTGTTGTCGTTTGGTACACCGGCGATGGGAAGACCAGCAGTGTAGGAGGTTGAGGAGGGAAGTCAGTTTATCATTCGGCAAACGGGCGCTGGTTGACAGAATCAAGTTCAATGCTGAGGGTGACCATGCAAGTAGTGGGCCGATCTTCTTTGAGGGGTGAAGAGGTAAACCAAGGGCTGCACAGACTGAAGAGGCAGTGGATAAATTTTGTTCACATTGAGGAGAGTTAGGTGGGCCAGCTGTGATAAAATCATCCAGATAGTGCAATAGGTCAGGTAAGTGATGGTTGTTTAGCAGAATCCACTCAACAAGGTCAGCAACAGAGTTGAAGATATAAGGTGCAGACCTCAGACTGAAGGGGAGGGCTAAATCCACATAAAACATAGATCTCCATTTCATTCCTATAAGGTACCTATCACTGGGATGAACAGCAAGGTTGCAGTAGGCAGATTCCACATCAAACTTGGCCTAAGGGCACCTTGACCAAACTTGGAAACCATCTTGACGATGTCATCAACTCGGGTGTATTGCAAGGGATAATCATTTGGATCGATTCCTTTGTTCACACTGAATCCCAAAGGGGAAGACATGTCCAAAATAAGGTGCCATTTATTGGGTTGGCCTTTCTTTGGAATGACACCAAAACTGTTTACATACAGGTTAGGCAATGGAGGGGATGGAAAAGGACCGGCTACCCTGTCTAAGGCAACTTCATTTGGCAAATGAGCCTCAACAATTTCTGGGTGTTGATAAGCAGAAGCTTGTTCTTTTTAGCAGATTGTCAAGAGAACCCAGGGTTGAAGCCTAAACGAAAGCCCTGAAAAAGCCCCTGAAGGACTTTAGACACCAAGGCCTGGTTGGGATGCTGTTAGAGCTCAAGGGCAAATCTGGTGGCATAAAGAGGGGAAACCTGTGCCACAGTTGGGAGGACCCCACTAGCTGCAAAACAGACAATAAAGAAAAAGAAACTTTTAATAATGAGTTGTAACTAAAGCCAATACTGATACCAATACTGCCATTACAAGCAAGATAACAAAAATATTTTGCAAAGATGACATTTTGTTCCTAGTTTCACACCGAAAAGCAAGAAAGCAAGCTAGCAAAGCAAACTCAAGCAAAAGCACATGGCATTGCCCTTGCAGACCCCCCTGGACCCCCCACCTGATCCTGGAGAATGCCAGCATTGGATTGATTTTAACTTTGCCTAAATTTCATTTAGCCTCATAAGAATAAGAGGTATCTTTTATAAATGAATCAGACACTTAGCAAAAATTAATGCTCTTCTCTCCTTGGCAAATATGCTTGCTTTACTTTCTATCAGTTTCAATCGATTTTGTGCATTTTTACTTTTTATCAGTTTCAATTGATTTGGTACATTTTTATAATGTTTTGTAATTTTTTACCCTATGAAATAAAATATTTTCCCACTACCCATTTCTCATTATCTTTATTACTGTTCATGACTGTTTATTAACACCTGTTTCTCTCTTTATCTTAAAAAGTTAAAAAAAACTCTTTTTGCCTTTCCTTTTGTGAAATATTTTTCTTGCTTGTCACATTTATATATTAAGTAGTTTTTTGATGCTCCACATTCTGCACATGAAGTGAGATTAAATTATTGGAAAAACTGTATGGGTGAAGAAATAAAAAAAAGTAAAGTCTGCATACAAGCCTAAGTGGCCCATCAGGCCGCATCATGTTTTCAGTTTCACATTTAATAGGAATTTCTCTCAAAATGACTACCTCCTTCAAAGCTGCTGTCAGTTTTTGAGTAATTTTTTTTTAAAAAGTACCTTATAGTCGGCATGTTGGACCTTGTTTTCTTTGGATGGTTGGTCCAACCAACCATCCAAAGATAGTTGGCGTGTTGGACTATGTGTTCCATGCGGGGGGGGAAAGGCGATGTATGTATTTTTTGTGAATGCAAGTTTCAACATAAGTACTGGTAGGGCTGTTTACAGTGTCAGATGTTGAGAAGGGTAAGGTGACAAGGAAACATTTCAAACTCCACAGATTTCGTGTGTCTGGTTGTTTCAAGCCTGTGACACTGTTCATCTTCCAGAATGTCTTCTTGTTTAAACAGGTTTTGATATTAAACAATTATTGGATGAACTTTTTGTGATATACAGGATAATCAAGGTAGTCGAGGTAGGGGTTGTCCCTTACTGAGACCTTGATTATCCTGGATATCACAAAAACCAAATCTAATAATTGTTTTATTATAAATTGAATGAAACAAAAAAACTAATGAAACAAAAAAAAGTCATGTTTTTGCTTCTTCACTGACAGCACAAAGCGGTTGAACTTGACATGATTACCCTTAGAAATCATGCACCACAGTCTTACATGACATGATTACCTGTGACCTTGAGTGTCCTTGACATGATTGTCGTATAATCTGCAGTTATGATGTCACAGGTGCTGATTTCAAAAATTTACTCTACGCTTTCGACCAATCAGAAAAGAGATACTGAGTTCAATGTATAATAACTATTAATTTGAAGTGGATTCGTGGAATATCAAAACTGAAAAAAATATGATCATTGCTGGCAACAGAATACTATTAAGACCATGCTAAATATTGTGCTTTTTCTTCATTGCTGGAAATAAATGGTATAAAGTTAAATATCTGGTCAAAAATGGAAGAACTTTTTTCAAACCCTAATTATCAGAGATGGCACTAGGATTTTTTAGTCTGGGTCCAGGGACCCAATATCTGGCCACATATGGGTCCCTAGCTTTTTCTGTGGGTCCTAGTAATTATCTTGACAGCCCTCCAAAAAGAAAACTTGTTGCTTTTCAAATGAATAGCAAATAAACCATTGAATTTTAAATATAAACTTGTCTTTATTGCTGTTGTTTCAACTTAGACACATTGACAGTTCGTAATGAAACAAGGGGCAACTGAAAGAATTAGATGGGCAAAGGGACACTAAGGCTTCGCTTAGATCTATTTTCTGCGACGACGCTGCTCTTTGAAGATTTCTTGCAAAACCTTAGCTGTACATTTGTGATCAACCTGTTGCATATGCCATACAAGTGCAGATCTTTGGAAATTTTGGCATCCAGTTGTGAACGTGTTCTTTCCAGCTTTTAAACAATCCTTACAAAGCATTAATAAATCACCTCCGGTTCCTCTGCTCTGGAGCCAATGAAATTCCTTCAGCCATTTCTCCAAAAATTTGCCGTATCTACCACCCGTTGCCATTATCACTTGAATTCACAACATGTGTTTCTTCGAGCGAGAACTCAATTCAAAATGGCAGATGCTTATGCAAGTGTCCTGGATGTTTAATTGTCGCCAGTCTCCAACTCTGCAAAATCCAATATGGCCACGATTTTCTGACCTTTTCGATCCGTTTTGCAACAACAGAATCTAACTGACCTGTCAAGGCTAATGCGATAAGTCTTCCAAGTAGCCTGTTGCGTCCTGGGATGCATTAAAATTTTAAAAATGCATTTTTCAGGATTTTTTTGTGTAAAAATGCATGATTTCTGCGTTAACGCAATCCCTGATTATCATGTCACAGATTAACAAAAACTAATCTAATTATCAGATAGTCATGTCTGACCAGTCGAGTCATAGAATAGTACCAAATTTTGCTGTAACAATAAGACAACTTCAAATTAATACACAATGATATGGTATAATACAAGTGAAAAGCATTTCCACAAGAACGGACAGTGCAAACTCTATTCAGTGACTGACTCTGGAAAGCTGGTACACATACTTGCAAAAGTGCCTCTTTAAACTACCGGCACCTTACAAATAACTTTATCCATGTCGTAAACAAAACCAACAAATGTACCTCTAACAGACCAACGTAAATTGACTAACAGTAGATGGACTTTAAGCAGACTTGACTAACAACAGAGGGATCAAAACCGACCAGTGACTGAGGACAAACTTAACACAAGTCTTTCAGCCAATACCATCATTGCTAAACTGATAATTCTTTTTCAACGGACCAGATTTCTAACACCAACTGACAAACACTATTCACTGGACTCTGAAGATTACTTCTGCTCAGGTTGTCTATACATCAGTCACTAACAACAGTTCCTTTCTGAACTACCCTCACCCAGGCGATTGATGATCACAGAATGTGAACTAAAGAATGTTTTGTAAACTACACCTACTAAACAAACTTGTTGGATTAACCTTACCATAACTGTTAAGAATCCAGTGAGTGTTGTTACCTCCAAGGCCTTCAAATTAACCAAAAAATAACTCTTGCATGCCTTACGTGCCTATGTTTATTTAAGCTAGTAGCTTTCATATGACATATTGAGCCATGGAGTTCATTAAGCAGAAAGTATTGTGAGTGAATAAGATCAGGCGTAGGGTTGAAACTTCTATGACTTACCACACCGCCTCCCTCTGAGACAAAATTATATACATATCAGGAGCATATTCAGGACCTCTTGATACTATTTCATTGACCTTTTGTATTCACAAGTTTTGTTCATTGAAGTGGTGTGGACACAATCATGTTTTGCTCAGGTACATTTTGCAAGGATCTTGCTGTTGTCTGTTTGTGCTGAGGGCCAATGTTCTCTCAGTGCAGCCCATGCTCTTGTTTAGGAAGGTATAATTTAGATGCTGATGATTAATGATCATATGTTTGTAGGTGTTGGGCTTACTATGGAATCTTGCTCATAGTGAAGATGTCCCCACTGACATCATGGACCTAGCTCTTAGTGCACATATCAAGATACTGGACTACAGTTGCTCACAGGTGATTTAGTTACAAAAATCAACAGATTTTCCTAATTACTGTCACAAAAGCATGATGCCATACACAATGGTGTAATATTTAGCATCAGACCTTGGAGGGGAGAACTTTAATATAAAAAGGTGGGGGTGCTTGCTGGAAATTTTGAACTCCTAAGCCCTGCTAGGATCAGCACTGGTGAAGTTGTTGTGAGTAGTGATAAGCAAATACAAATGGTGAATTTTAAGTTCGGTAATGAAATGTGAAAGATGAATTGTTCAACATGTCATAAGCATGGAACAAAGAAAAATCTGAGGCCCCAACAAGACTCAAACCCATGACTTCCTGAATACCAGGCAGGTGTTCTATCCACTCAGCTACATGTATGAGAACTCATAGATAGAAAGGTCATAACACCATTAACTGAGTTAATATCTGACAGGCATCCTGCATACTGCTAGGATCAGCTCTGTCAAAGTCATGAGTAGCACAAAGTGAATAAAGATTTTGAATTTTAAGCTTGGTAATTAACGTGAAAGGTGAATTGTTCAACATACTGCTAGGATCAGCTCTGTCAAAGTCAACGTGAATAGTGATAGGTGATGATCCTAGCAGTATGCAGGATGCCTGTCACATATGAAATCAATCCAGAAAAGCTGAATTTCTTGAAAGTAAAAGCTCATTCCATGAAGGTCTCATGTTTTGTTGGTGTTACCCAGGAGCCCTTTCTGACAACTATGCTATTTCTCAAGATCCCTTGCTCAAAATGGCAAGCAAAGACTTGGTTATACTTTGCTTAACACAAGATGCGATTTTAAGCATTACTAGGCAGTTGGATAGTGGTGGTGTTAATGAAGATATGGCAAATTATTTGGCTTTCTGAATGGAACAGTTTAAGAGAAGTAAAACCTCTTGCATACTTATTAGCTAACTTAATACAATTTGCCCAAGGGGGGATATGACAAAAAGAGCCTAAACTTGGCTTGTAATTGGATAAAACCTTGAAGGTCACATACCCCAAAATTGGAAAGAAATGGAATTAATGCTCTCCTTGTGGCAAATTTTTAAATTTTGTAATCTGGAAATGTTGAGTTAAACCCAGGTCCTAGAGAGTAACATAATTATACATATTTGGCAGGTCTGATAACCTGTTAAACTCTAGCATGTTTGATTTGTTGGTGGAGGTAGTGATTGTTTCTTTAAGTCTGTATCATATCAGTTGTACAGTAATGCTGATCATCATTTTGAAATAAGAGCTGCTGGTATTTAATATTTAAGAGAGCAACCAGAGATGTTCTTGGAAAGCAACGTGGATAGGTCATGGCTAGAATATTTATCAGCTGTTCCATAGCACTGACTTGGTATAACATGCAATCTTTGACTGTCTAATTTTGTTGATAGCTCTCTAGATTGTAAAGAGCAACAATAACAACAAAAAAAATAAATATCTTGCTTTCCTCCCATTTGCAGTGTAGTTGTCCTAAAGGGCTCATGGGTAACACCAACAAATGAGACCTTTGTAACATGAGCTTTTACTTTCAATAAATTTGGTTTTTCCACAGCTATACAAGGTGGGCCAAGAAATAATATAAATACAATGTATCATAAAATGTTTGGTTTGTTTTCAAATGGCAAATGTGCAAAAGAAAGTCAATTTTCTGCATCAAAAATTTGGAGACTACAACACTTCAGTACAATGAAATGGGAAGTTTGTGGCAATAAATATTTGATCAGCACAATGAAATGGGAAGACTAGAGCACAAAATATGAAAGCAGCACAATTAAATGACACTGCAGCATTAAATACAAGATCAACACTGTGAAATGGGACCATAATTTCGACACCACTCAGTAGAAAACATTTTTAGTATGCAAAGAAAATTGCATAGAATATGAACGTCATTAATTTTCTTGATGTATTGTGAGGGAAATACCACTTTAAGAGGTAAGCTACACTCACAGATTTTAAATGCAGATACCTGTTTCACCAGTTTAAGTGATAATGAGGGGACCAATTATTTACTTCAAGCAGACAAAGTTACATTCATATTATACAAATGTAATAAGCGCTATGGGTTTTCTAATTAGCTCTAATTAAACATTATTATTATTATTGTTATTAGTATAGATATGGTTATGGTTATTTTTATTGGTTAACATTCAAACCTTTGTTGTAACTAGATCAATACCTCTCTCTGAGGAGTAAGGTGCAACAAAAATATACTATTGCTACTTTGATAACTATAACTGTTGTTATTATTGTGACTGTTACTGTTGCTGCTGTTATATCTGTTGCTCACTCACTATCTCCTCTTGTTATTATGAAGTATTGAATTGTATTATAGTAGAATAGACATAGGTTTAGTTTTCACTTTATCACAGTACCACTATTCGTCTTGTTTTGAATGTGTTTTTGTTGATTTTTGCAGGACCGCGATTCTCAAAAGACAGAATGGATTGATCGTTGTATAGAAGAGCTACGTAGTGATACCTGGGTTTTACCAGCACTCAAGCAAATCAAAGAAATCTGCTCTCTTTTTTATGAGGTAAAACAAAGTACTATAATTAAAGACATGATCGATTATCAAAGTTAGACACAATTTGTAAAATTTGTTTATTTTTAATCTTTAAATTTTATTAGGCACCTCAAAACTACTCACATACTCAACGTAACCCTCATGTGTATTACCGACATGAAGTTATAAATCAGTTGCAGCAGACTCACACCCTGGTCACAATAGTTGCTGATAATTTGGCGAGCTACATGCAGAAAGTACATACCCTACTTGAAGGTAAGGGCCAAATGCAAACTTTGTGCAAAACCTTGTGACATGGCTGGTTGTATTTACGCAGGAAGTGCAGTAGATTCTCTTGTGTTTTCTCTTGATTTATTCAAGTTTACTCTTCATATTGTCTTTACCCACTAGTTTTTCTACCTCATAATTTCTTCTAGCCTTGATAGAAAATACACATATAAACGTTGGAGGGCATCAAAGAGTTTAGATTGACAAAATGAATGTGCAAGATTAACAGTTTATTACACCTTTCAAACAAGTCATTTTGAGTTCATGATTAGGGATTTTGATGAAATATAATAATAATAATAATTACTTTATGTAAGTGTCAATATCTTCTAGCGCTCACGCACTAATCGGGGACACTTTCCAAGCTAGAATTGGAATTTGGAAATGTTGGTTTTTGAGGAGAGGGGAAAACTGGAGTACCCGGGTAAAAACCTCTCGGAGCAGAGAAGAGAACCAACAACAAACTCAACCCACATATGACGCCTGGTCTGGGAATCGAACCCGGGACACATTGTTGGGAGGCGAGCGCTCTCACCACTGCGCCATCCCTGCATCTGAAGCCTAAACACAATATAGTGTGGCTTTTTTTCAGCCTGGATCTGAAATTTGGATTCTTATGTTTTTACAAGGCCTTTTTATGACAACTTTACTACAAGCAAATGAAAATACAAAAGATCATATAATTATTTGAACGGTGGAGAATGATATGAAGACATGATTGACCATTGTAGTTATAGACAACTTAAGCAGTTGTGAAATTAAAAATCAGGGTTGAACACTGACTGCACCAGTATTACAGAGGTCATGGGTTTGAATCCCATTCAGGCCTGAATTTTCTATTTAAGTTGTGTGTATAACTGCAACAATCAATCATGTCTTGACAACTTTATTACACAAACTTTACTACTCCTCTGCAACATTACTACACTAAAAGCTGTAACTTAAGCACATCAGCCATGCGCACAATTGCAAAGTTGTCCACAAGCTTTGAGTTGAATCCTCACTTGCATACAGAAGGCATCATTTTATGATACTAGTAAGTGAGGATTGTTGTGGTAGACAGAGAATCTATGGAAATTTTGATGTGCACCAGGCTTTACAGCCATGGACATAAATTATCTGTAAAACAAACCAAGAATTTTGTTTCTTTTATACGTATCTACTAATACTTCTCGACCATATGGATTGCTTTGAGGTCTTTTAACATTTACATGTACTTATGTCTTTGATTGTTATTTAGAAGTATCCAAGTTCAAAACAATTCATAAGAACGTCACTTGTTTAGGTTCTGTTTAAACAGAAGAATTTGAACTAATTTGCATATATGACCTTTTGCTGCCAACACTGTCACCCTTCCTCTTTGTTCCTGAAAACAAAGGGGGATAGCAACTTAAAGTCCTCCATAAATACCATTGTTTCTTGAATTGCTGCTGTCGCGATAACTTG